>ERZ773158.8-NODE-8-length-262785-cov-19.558524_pt1 | contig 262785 bp, 293 predicted proteins | sample MGYA00511918_ERZ773158 | MGnify/ENA primary metagenome ERZ773158 (study PRJEB29015, sample SAMEA2737876) | human gut metagenome | biome: human gut; feature: human-associated habitat; material: faeces | place: China | collected 2012 ...
ACTGAATCACGAGGGTTTTACCATTGTTAATCAGCTCACAGGCTGTCCAGTTGTAACCCATAAAATCATAAGTCTTTCCCAAATGCGGACGCTCTGAACAATTATCATCATGTTTAGATGATAATGCCGGCTGTGTCTTTTTTACAATCTCATCCCCTTCGATTTCAACTTTGGATAAATCTAAGTTGAAAGTTGGGGCAACCATATAACTGCTCCACTGGTTATTGCTGTTAAAGTAGCAGAAGTCACCCAGATTCACACAAAATGCGTAGTTGCTGTCGTCAATGGTACCGAACCATACTTCACCGAGAGGAGCCCCAAATGAACTGTAATTCGCTACAGCCTCTCTTAATGCTGTCCAGTAATAGCCAGAACCTGGCATACTCCATTCCTTAAACCCAACTTTTTCTATGGAGACAAGGTACAGACCCTTGCCATAGGAAGAAGATATGTCTTCCACATCCTTAATGGAATCATACAATGCACGCATTTTGTCATCATAGTCGCTGATATCCTGTCCATCTATGGAATTGGCATAGTAATTACCATTACCAAATTGAGACATTTTATATCCCGGCCACTCCCCATATGTCACTCCATGCGACTGAATTACAAGGGTCTTACCATTGTTAATCAGTTCGCAGGCCGTCCATTTGTAACCCATAAAATTATAGGTCTTTCCTAACTCCAGATTTGCATATTGTTCCTCATTATTCATAATTAACCCCTTTCTTAACTAAATAAATATGTTCTTCGGTTCCTCACTAAATAAGTTCGTTTTGTCATAAAGCATAACAACTGATTCTTCATAATGCCCGACGTTATTATTTACATTCTTAAAGCCGAGAGATTCATAATATTTTACTAAATCTGACACTATATCTGGTGCGTCAAGATTACTTGAAAAGACCTCATAATCGCCATAATGCAAATATCCAGCTTCCAGTATAATTGGAGTACTTACAACTGCAGTAAGTTCATTGAGAAGTTTTGCAGCAGCACCTTTAGCAGCACTCTCAATCTTTTTAATTGCAACAAATTTTTTACAATACGCAGTGAAATCACAAGCATAAAACGGAACATTGTCTAACTTGAAACCATTTGTAATATTGTAAAGTACTACACTGCAGCAAGCATCCTCTGTTCTGATATCAATCTTTTTACTTACAAAACCTGTAGTCAAAACATCGCTCAACAAAAACTGAATTAGAATAAGCTGAATATGCCGTAAACTCCCAACTAACAGCTGTTTTGTTATTTGATGAAGATGCTTGTGAAAAGTGCTATAATTTGGAATATCATGAAAAAGATTTCCGATGCAGGAATAATTAAGATAATACAGAAAAAATTTCTGCGCCAATTCAGTGTAATCATCATTTGAGCATGATTTAATATTTGTTAAATCTGCTATGTACCGTCCTACTGTTAATAGATCAGCTGTATACTGATCAAAGCCTTTGTGTTCCATAAAACCTCCTTTTCTCTAAATTATGATTGCAGAAGGTGACGGTTTAGAAACTATGTCCTTCAAAAACTTTGTGGTTCCTTCTTTGTCCATTACCCCATCCAATAAATCAGAGCGTTTATTTACCCAATCAGTGTTATCTTGTAAAACTGAAAAGCTATCAACAACAAAAATAACAGGTATCCGAGTATGCAAAAAGACTTCCGGAATTTGATCACAAAGATTAATTTTTGTATTATTAGACAACTCTGTAGAAAGAGAATATTCACCTGAGAATGCAACATTATCACCCTTTAACTTGGCAGAGTACTTCTTGTAATCTGCATCAGAAGACAAATTAAGGAAATAATACAGTGGCTCTGTAAAAATTGAACCATGTGTAAAATCCTCAGGTTCACATGCAAATGAAGCAAAATCAATACTTGTTGATTGCTCACTTGCTGGTAATGAACCAATATTTTCACTACTTGGTAACCCACGCTGCTGTGCATTAATGGAATTGTCATCATCCTCAAGTGTGTACAAATAATCAAAAAGCTGTTTCCGCAATGCCAGATCGCCAAGTAAAATAGGGGCAAACGTTTTCATGAGTTGTATAAGAAAATCATGAAAACACTTAGTGTTATTATTATATCCTGAAAAGATGTCAATAATATCGCTGGCCTGGCATTTTTTATCTTGGTTAATCGTGCGTGAATTGTCAGTTAAGTGGCAGGAAACACCAATCAGTGCATAGAGTTTCATTTGAAAATTCGGACTAGCTATAGTGTAAGATTGATCTATACGATCTGATTCATTATAATATTTTAAAGATCCACCATTAGCTTTCGGCAAATTATCTATTCTGATAATGGAAGAAAGATCGTGTAATACTGTCAATAATAAAGAATGCAATTCATTAAAAGCTTCTGGATCTATTGTAAACTTCTGCAGTTCACGATAATCCAGTTCACTACCAAAAGATGAGTTATTGAGCCGCTTCATATAAACACTATCAGGTGAAGCAGCTACAATATAGCAATATTCATGTTCTTCACTTATATAAATTTTAGACAAATCCGGTTTGATCTGAATTTGCGTATCAGATCCTGCAAGAGCATCCATCTCTTCTGCAAACAATTCCTTAAATGCTGGTGTGAATTTTGGAAATACAGTAAGCATCTCCTTATATTTAGCAAATGCATCAGAATGACTGCTAAATATAACATTTTCAAACGTCTTGAGAATGGATGGTTTCCAGTGAACATCTAGATGGTCAGCGGCATCCAGGAACTTAATAATACTAGAGTAAGTAGTGAAGTCATCTCTTAATTCATTCCCAATAACAAAGAATACGCTAGTTGCAATCATTCCCTCTGATTTAATGCAACAGACAAAATCTCCGCGATGCCAGTAGTCCACCTGGCATTTATCAAATACTCCATAGATAACTGCTGAAAAACCAGGGCAAAAATCATGCTTCTCCAGCTCAGCGAACAATAAGTTACAATCAACACATAAATTCATAATGTTGCCTCCTTAAATTTATTTGTACTAAAGCACAAATGGGTGTAGAGCTTTTACACTCTACACCCATGAATAATCAAAATCCGCGTATAAGTAACTCTTAAGCCTCACACCTGAAGTAATAATAGTCTTAATTCTCATGAATAATCAAAAGAACATCAGGCATAATGGAAGTATGAAAATTACATACAGAACTAAAACTATAGCAGGAATAATCTTACACCTGATCTGGAAACGTTTTAAGTCGCGTCGATAATCGGTATCCAACGGATACAATTCTTTTACACGATCAGTAAATACTGAAGCCCATTTATCTGAATGTGTCATATAATAAAATTCATCTGGACGAATAACGCTATTAAATGAAGCATCTCCTATGAGACATGGAGGTAAGGATGGAAGACTCTGTAAAATGTTAGAAAAATGTTTATCTTCTTTCAAAAACCTTCTCTTATCTTCAATAGTATCACCAGGAATACACTCATACCAATTTAATGGAGTAAATGCATTACAATATTTAGTGAGCAATGTACATAATTTTTCATAGGCTTCGATGCGTGACTCTTTCTTACTAGATTCAAAAGAACTACATAAACGATGATATTCACCCTTAGCTTTATCACAATCTAAGACTATCTCGGAAAACTTCTTTAAAGTCTTCGAAGCAAAACCACCTTTATAAACCCCTTGTCGAAATACTAATACTGGTACAGCAACAATAGCAGCAATCCCAGCTAAGTATAAGAGTCCAATTGCAATAATAACAAACTCATATCCTACTGCCTGAAAATACTCTGCAGCGCCAGCGTTAGACCCGCCAACATTTGTTAGTGCCTCCGTTGCATGCTTCAATAACTTAATATAACTATTTAACATTTCTGTCTCCTTTCGAAATCCCAATCCAAAAAACTGCTGATATGAAATGATTTGATCCCTTTTCTCTCTGCTTCGCGGAGAAATGGAATCGTGTCATCAACAAATATCACATTTTGCAAGCTAATATCATGATCCTTACAGTATTGCAAAATGGTATCTGCTTTTGATTTGTCTTCCGATACAAGTAAACGTTCTGTGATGCTTGGATAATACTTGTCCAGCCAGAGCTGTTTATCATCCATTTCTTTCTGCACCTGGCAGTGTCCCATCACAATGTTCTGCTTCGCGCCACAGGTAGATAAAACCAATTGCATATGATAGGATGGCTTCCTCTTAAGAAAGACACCATCATCAATCTCTTTCAAACTCATACCATTATTTGTACCTTCCGGATCTGAAACATGCCCGTTAAACCGGTATTCAGCTAAAGTGCCATCTATATCCCAAAATATGTATTTATTTTTCAGTTCATCCTGCAGCGGAAAATCGCAATCTGGTACAATCCTTGTAGCAGACTTTTGTTCAGATATTTCATTAAACAAATTAACAACCTGCATTGGTGAAAGAGCAACGAATCCCTCACTTTCTGCTTTTTCAAGGTTTGGATACAAATCATCAATAATAGCAATCTGATTTTCATGAAGCCTGTTAACTTTTGCAAGGACCTTAAGTTCAATAATCTTCTGTTCCTGACTGGATACACAGTAATTTTCCAGTAAATAACCGTAATTTTCTTTAACCCATTTGATCTTTCTTTCCGCAGTCTTACAATCACGCACTCCGCTAATTAAACCCATAGGGATATTCTTATAAGCAAGATAATCCATGAATTTCTTTAACTGCAAATTCGGTTTTGCTTTATTCCATGATTTTGGAAATGTTTCACCTGAATGAATATATGACAAATATTCCATCATTTCCTCATAAGCATCCGAGCGATGATTATGTATGCACAGCGTATCATCAAAGTCAAACAATACCATTTCTAAATTTTCCAACGTATTCATTAAAATTTGTTCCTCCTTAAATTATATTAATTAGTCTAAGAAAAACTTGAAAGATTTAAAAAACATATGACAATTGATGGAACTCCGATAGCAAACATAGGAATCAAGCCGATAATAAGCGTGTATATTTTTTCTTGAATTGCAAAAATAAAGCAAAAAATACATATTAAAAACATTGCTGATACACTCAATAACTTTATTATACAAAGTACCTCTACCACAACGCACCTCTCTTATCTAAATCGTCGTTTCATGTTATTTATATTCTGCTTCTGTCTGAAGCCACTTCAGTAAATCAGAAAACTGCTGATTTCGTTTAAACTCATATCGTTATCAGTACCTTCAGAATCTGAAACATGACAATTAAACTGGTATTCAGCTAAAGTAATGTCTGTGTCCAATATCATGAATATGGAACTGTGTTTTGGCTGCTTATTTATCAATTAGGTAAATTTTTCCTTCCTTGATTTTAATATTATATTTAGAGATATCAATATCGTTAATATCTATGTCATTGTTTTTCTTGCCATTGATATAAACTTCAGAACCATTATCATAGTTTTCAATAGCTTCTGACTCAAGTTCTTCCTGTATTTCGTAAGGCGATTTTTCATTTCGTTCTGTGATCATACCAATACCTAATAATACAATCATAATACCTACAATAATTATAACAGCACTCTTATCACAACGAACCAATGGATATTTCAAGAATTACTCCAGCAATTACAAAAAGAATTCCAAAAATCAAAAAACCTGTACTCATTTCCTATCCTCCTTTCTTATTAGCTTCGTTGATCTTTCCAAAAACTTTTTCAATTCCTTTATTTAAGTGTGATCAGCTGATCACATAAAAATGGAATCACAAATGATCAAAAGTATTCACATTACTATTAACAAAATTGTAGTATGATTCATAGTAATGGCATTCTCTCTCTAACTAGCGCAAAATCACCAGTCACTGTTTCCAATAACTGGTGATAACCAAAACTTACACACTAAAATACTTAAGTTTTTGTACAAGCATGCTCGCTCCAGACATTAACTTTTCAGAATTTAAGTCCAGTGTGTTCATTAGTGAAGTAAGTTCTTCAATAGAGGCAGTAACCTCTTCACTGGCTGCAGCTGAATTCTCAGCTCCATGCTGAATATCAATAATTTGATGACTAATTGAAGAAATCTTATCAACAGACTCCCTGATTAACACATTAATCTGATCAACATCATCTGAAGTTTCCGCAATGCTCTTATTCAAAACTGCAAATGCTTCCATAACTGCCTTAGTATCACTAATGTTCGAAGAATTGCTTTCAACAACGCTTCCAATATTTGCAGTACATTGGCCAAATTTATCTATTAAATTCTTGATGATTGTACGAATATTTGTCAACTCAGATGAAGTGTCCTCAGACAATCCTTTAATGCTATCTGCAACGACGGCAAAACCTTTACCGGCTTCACCTGCCCTAGCAGCCTCAATAGAAGCATTTAAAGCAAGCAAATTTGTCTGACTTGCAATAGCCTCAATACTATCCACAATTCCAGACATTTGTTCGATTATTTCATTGGTCTCAGAAATCTGTGTTGCAATATCAGTAATTTGTCCAGTCATAGAATCACTGCTTTGCTGCATTATAGAAATATGTGTCTTCATTTCCTCAGAATTTTGCAATAATGTCTCTGAAGCTTTACCAATATGCTGAATAGACGTGCTAATATTATTTGTATTTTCTTGCATTTCTCCAATAGCTGAAGTCACTGTATTAATAGCTGATGCCTGATTAGTAGCTTCTCCTGCAACACCATCAATTGCTGTAGAAATCTGTGTTAAAGCCTCCATTACTGAAGAGGCAATTGACTTCACATCAGTGCCTGTCTTTTCAACATCTTCAGAAGTATCCAAACTCTTGCCTATAACATCTTTAAATTTGCTAATAGCTAAATTAGTATGAGTCAGCATTTGTCCCAATTCATCTGCACGTTTTGTTTGCTTTAAATCTGTGGAGAGGTCGCCATCAGCTGCAGCGCATAACTGGTCCTTAATAATATTAATTTCCCTCACAATTCGTTTAATAACAATACTAGAAATTATTATCATTAAGATCACAATAGCAATACTTTCGCAAACCATGAAAATTACGGATCCTGTAAAAATCTTATTGATACGAGCATTATTATTGCTTTTTGCAATATCCCCTTTGATATCATCTGAATAAACACCGGTAGTTATTACCCAGCTCCAAGGCTCAAACTCTTTACTGTAAGCAACTTTAGGGGCAACTGTTTTTCCATCACTTTTAGTAAACCAAAACTCGTTATACCCACCATCCTTGGCAACTTTCATGATTTCCTGAATAATCATAACACCATTCTTGTCTTTCAGACCTTTACGGTTAGCTCCTTCCTGATCCGGCAGAATCGGATGCATAACGAGTGTATACTCAGTATCGTCAATCCATACGTATCCGCTATTATCATCCCCATATCTAAAATCACGAAGTGCTTCTTCAGCATCATTTTTCGCCTGATCTTCCGTAATTTTCCCAGACTGTGAAAGATCATAATAATGCTTGACGATACTTAACGCCGTCTCGACTTCCACTTTAACTTCCGTCTTATATCCACTGAGAATATCATCATATCTAATATCCTTAACTGTACTTTCGACACTCCTGAATATCCATGAACAGGTACCGAGTAGTGCTAAACAAGAAATAAGAACAATTCCGGAGAAGATAATTGTTAATTTTCTACTCAATGATTTTCTCATCTCAACCTCCTACTTCTACTAAACTTAGATAAGATTAATGAAATACAAAGTAATAGCTTCCTATTTTGATATCAAATAGACTTTTCCATTCTTAAATTTGATATCATAATCTTTTAATTTAATGCCATCAATATCAAACTCATCACTTGTTGGTTCACCATCTATTACAATCTTTGCTTTACCTGATGTAACAAGTTTATGTAATTTCTCCTCCTGTTCTTTTCTTGTTTGCTTTTTTGGATTAGCTTGTTTTTCTATCTCAACTACCTGATTCTGCTGTTCCGTATCAAGTTGCTCTCCAAGTTTATGTAGTATAGCAACTTCATGACCCGCTGCACACTTCCCACCAATAAAAACAAAAACAAAAAACAATATTGTTAGAAATGCCACAATATACTTTGTAGCAGGACTCAGAACTTTGTCAGGTACTACATTAATTGCAAATGTTACCAAAATAGCTATAATTATCAATGTAACGTTATCCATAAATAAAACCTCCAAGTGATGAAATCCCTGCTATAATATCAGCAATGGCCAAAGACACGAGACAAATGCAGATCAGCAGACCGCTTTTTCTAATCCTTAACTTATAGGATGCAATCTGCACAAACAAGATAATACAAAGAGTCAATAAAATTAAACCACCTACAAGTAAAATCAAATGTACAATTTTCATGAGTCTTTATTCCTCTCATTTCCTAAACTGTCACATAAGTTTCTCACAGGACACTTAGTACAAACTTCCGGATGCTGTAACGTGTCTTCAACGCAGCTCAAACAAACCCTATTGATTGCACTTAATAAATCAGATGCTCCTGTAGTAATAACATGTAAATCAGACACTTCCTTTATCTCTGGATAGCTTTCAAGATCAAATAAAAATTCTGCATGATGCTCTAATCTTTTAAACTCCTGAATATCCTGAGAATCATCAACAGAGATCTTCGCTGAAATATAAAAATCTTTCATAATAATCACCTCAAATTAATCTTTCTGTAAATGCTTCTTTGCCTTGAAAGCACTCCTGAACACCAATAATGGTGATGTATCCAAATGCCATTCCTCGAAACGATACTTCTGCCTAATATCCGGATATTTGTTTCGATCGACCTCAGAAAAAAACATCTCAGCTGGACGTGCAAAAACATCGTAATTGATATGCATCTCAATATCTTCATACAATGCCTGATACAAAACAAGCATCTCGCCTGTTTCTGTATGTTTAGCAAAACCTAAAATAGCATACATGTATTTCGTCCCAGGATCTTGCAAAGTTTCTCTCTTGAAATGCCTGACAATATCACCAGTTTTGAAAGTTCTGCCATTGATAGTTAACTGTCTCATAAACAATTCCTCCTATTTTAAAAAGCCTGCTAGATATTACTCTAACAGGCTTTGAATGTATATTATTATATTTTCATACGATAAAATATTGTGGCTCCACATCTGTTAAGAAAATACTATCTTTCACAAAATCAAAAGTATTATCAATTTTTCGAATCATCATGCACTTGACTTGGTCAAGATAATCGTATGGGACCTCCCCTTCGCGTTCATTTTCATTCACAAGATTATGAATCTGACTTGTCAAACACGCTTCTAAATCGGGGAAAATTACTTATACTGTTTGTTTTATTCATTGACAGCTCCTTAATCAGAAAATTGATCTTCAAATACTTTTGCCGTAAAATCTCTGCCCGGAACAGCATATACAATATTAGTAGCACAAGCAGTACTGAAAACTTCATGCATTAAAGTTGCTACCTGCTTTGGATCCTGCCCAAATACTCCGCAACCGAAAGCACCAAGGATTAATGTGTCAATGTCCTGATCATTGACAATATCTCGAATAAAAAGTAAACGATTTTTCAGAACTTCAGTATTTTCTGCATCACTAACATTCTGATATTTCTGTGCAGCATACTTATTTGGAGCAGCACATGTTAAAATGTCTGCTTTAGCAGCATGCTCATCATTTTCAAATATAACATCTGGCGTGTATAAAGCCCTGTCTGTATACAGCGCACGATTAAGCAATTTCTTATTTGGTTCATAGTAGGTATCACGAAAACTGTCAAGTACTGGATATAAAGTTGAATCCATACAAAGACACTCTTCCTGAGCCTTACTACCTTTTAAAAACATCCCACCAGGATTTTTAAACGATGCAAAATTTAAAGCAGCAATCTTATCCGAACCTCTAATACTGGAAATATAAAAAATTGCCGTCACTGTGTCCATCGCTAAGAATAACTGTCTCGGAATACCGACCGCAATTGATTGATGCAAATCCTTTGCATCATATAAAACTGTATTTGCAATCTGCACATTGATGTCATCTGCATATTTAGAAGAAACATAATCCAAATGTTTCTTAGCTTTGACAGAACGTGCAGCTTTATCATTCCAATATCTAGCATTTCTGTTCTCCATATTATCTCTCCTTTTATTTACTCAATCTGCAATCAATGAGTCCAAGGCCCATCTGAAATGTTTCTACAGACTGATGTGATCATTGCAATCTTACGCAGACACTCTTGTAACTCAATGTCATCCTTTTCCTTCTCATTTCTTTTGTGTTCTGCCAGTAGCTGTTTATCCTCAGTACTTAGTGACGAATACCATTGGTCATATAAATACTTACTAAAAGCCTGCGGCATAAAAAGTCCGCAAATACAATACCAATGTCTTCGTTTCAATTCTGCCATCCATGCCATATTATCTCTCCTTTGGTTAACGTGAAAAAAGACGATCACGATATTGATATGTTGCAGTCGCGAGTGTAGAAATATTACGTAACCCTTGTTGTAACTCACGATACTCTTTTTCTCTCTTCTTCTGCACTTTCTTTGCTAAACGCTGTTTAGCTTCTTCACTTAAGGATGCATACCATTCATCATATAATTGTCTACTAAAAATCTCTGGCATAAAAGTTCTACAAATGCAGTACCATTGTCTGCGTTTCAATTCAGCTGCCCATGCCATACTAAACCTCCAATCCCTGTGGATTGACCACAGTTTCTTTCAATTGGTGCAATATTAACTACATACCCGATTTCTTTTTCGTTGTCATAAATTTCCATTGTACCGCCTGCACAAAATACAAATGAGAACCGCTTGTCATCCAATTTAAGTAATTTAATTAAATGATCCGTGAGTTCATTTAAGTTCCGTGCATCTTTTAATTCTTCAATACGTGACATTCCCTCACTCCTTTTAAAGAAACTTAGTTTCAAAGTGTTGCTAGCATACGCTCCATACACCGTCTGGTCTTAACTGTGCAAACATTAATAATCCGCACAAGGCTCGTTTAGCATTTCCTTCCGTTGCCTTCCAATAATCTTCATCTACATCATCTTTTAATGATGATATGATTTTCTTTAACGGCTCAATTGTTTCTGCACCGGTTCTTCCGTCAAGATAATATGCATAACTATGTGAATCTCCTTCGCCTATTCCAAGTTCTTTCTTCTTTCTATTTATAATATCAGAATAGTTATAAGTAATATTAACTGTCATTTCCGTTGTACCACTGACACAATACGTTCCACATTTTATATCATGTTTTTCCTCTGTTTCTAAGACTTCCTTTGTGACTGGATCACATAAAGCAAAATCCCAACTCATACTAAAATCTCCTTTTCCTAAGTCTCTAACTTATATAATAAATCAAACATTGCTGCATACCTGCTCTGATTCTGTACCTTGAGTTTCTCGTTGCTATTTTGCATTGCATCATCATAATCTCTGTTTACTTTTTTAAGCTCTTCCGTAATAATCTCAAGAATTTCATACTGCCTCGTTACATGTGTATTTTTATATTTTCTTCACTACTTCTAAAGGGCTTAGTCTCATTAGATTTCCAAGTCTGAACAATTTTCACATGTTCTTCCTTTATTGCTCAAGCAAATAAGTTCTGTATACTTTCCACAGCAATCGCAATATCCAAGAAGACTATTTCTTGTCAATTTTCCATTGATTTTGACATATCTGTACTTATGATTCTGCATGATTTCAGGGACTTTATCAGAATATATAACAACTCTTGCACCTGAATGAACACTTGTATTTGCTTCTGCAAATACAACCTTCTTTCCTTGCGATAAAATTTCATTTTGTCGCTTTTCTAATTTATCGTAAAAATCAAGTGAAGTACAACCATAAATGATTTCATCATTTGATTCGCAACCATCATATAGATTCATAATATCCTCCTATCTTCAAATGAAACACGCATTCACTACACTTCTGTAATGTAATACTGACCTGCGTTATCTTTGAGATGATAAATTGTATCAATGTCACATTCATTATCTTCAAAGCAAAAATCAATCATAAAATCATATTCTTCTAACCTGTCTGATTTGGACTCTATAATTGACTTAACGTTTCGCTTTGTCAGTAATTCAGTATCATTTTTTAGCAACTCTAAATTTGCATATCCACGACCAACTAATTTTTTCTAACATATCATTACTCCTCCTAATGAAATATCCATTTACTCTTCTATACTATTCACTCCATCTGCAAATCCGTCATCGTAAACCTTGTTGTACATAGGATTCTCAAATTTAGTATTTGCAATAGGTGAATTTTCTTCAATACCAAAGAAAATTTCTCTTCCTCTGGCATCTCACCGTATTTGTTAATACATATTGAAATTTGCTCAATGTCCTGATTCCCAGATGCAAGCTTTTCAATTATCTATCATAATTCTTTTACTATAACAGCATCTCATTTTAAAAAATGCTATGATCAACTATTAATCAATCATAGCATGGTAACTGCATTATACAACAAAATCTAACTTAATCATTCGATTTTCAGTTATTCTGCTGTCCATGTCATAGTACTTTCCATCACTAATTTGGTTGTAGTACACAATCAAATTTACAATCCTTTAAAATGCGATTAGCTTCCTCAGTTAAATAATGGAAACCTGGCCGCAGAACATGTGATGTAAAATAATGATCAATATGTGTTTCATCTTGTATAAAAATCGACTGTGGACCTGTTACTCTGTTCTTAGCCTTAATGTATGCACGTTCTGATAATCTTTCACTATTTACCGTCAAAGTTGCAACTTCAGTTTCTGGATGCTTCTCAGCCCACTCCTCAAATTCTTTCCATGTATGAATAACTGTTACCATATTAAACCTCCATTACTCAAAAATCTTCCTTAATTACAGTTATAGGATTCAGCGCTGACCATGCAGTTTTAACACAATCAAGTATTATGCAAGCAACAAGAAATGAAATCACCCAAATGCTAGCAATCAAGAAAACTGAGAAAACTAAAATACCTATTGCAGTAAAGCCTCCCATCAAAACCGCCTATAAATAATATTGCATTAAACAATACTAAAATTATTCTTAGAGCATCTTTACTTTCACTACCAAATTTCATACAACCTCCGCTAAAGCTATGATTGACTATTCATCAGTTTTAGCTGACTGACTAAAATTTAGTGTAATCATTAATAAACTGAATTCTTTGGAAAACTGTTACTCCTTCACTTATGGAAACATCTTCACTAGATTGATGAAATTTATGTAGATTATGATTACCTACATAAACAAAAATAAACAATAAACAATAAATAATAAGTACAATTCCAGTAGGCGATAAAGGCTCTAATGCAAATCAAATACAACTTAATAAAAAGAAAACTGCAATTAAAATCAAAATAATTGTGTCTATACTTATGCTCATAATTCTCCTAACTTATAAAATTTGTAGCACCTCCTAAATTTCCAATTTCTTAGGTGAGCTACTCTTTTCCAGTTCTTTACGCATCTTTCTCATCTGATCACTATTGAATTCTGGTTTTGCATACACTGAAACGTCTAGATTTCTCTCTAAACCCTGGCGAATCTCTGCCATCTGATCCCGTGTATACTTTGGTTTCGCATACGCTGAAACATCAAGGTTTTCCTCTAAACCACGACGAATCTCTTTCATTTGATACTCATCATACTCTGACTTTACGTAAATTGTAACATCAATGTTTCTCTCCAAACCTCTACGAATCTCTGCCATTTGATACCGTGTATACTTTGGTTTTGCATAAATGGAGACATTTAGGTTTTCCTCTAAACCACGACGAATCTCTGCCATTTGATCCCAGATGTATTCTGGCTTTGCGTAAATGGAGACATCTAGGTTTCTCTCCAAACCCCGGTGAATCTCTTTCATTTGATAATCATCATACTCTGACTTTGCATATGCTGAAACGTCTAGGTTTCTCTCCAAACCCAAATAAATCTCTCTCATTTGATCATGATCAAAAACGGAAAGATCCATATCGCTTTTTACTTCATTGTTTTCTAACCAAAATTTTGCCATTTTATTACCTCCTAAAATTTCATTTTCTGTGGCTTATCATGCACATCTGTAACAATCTCGTATTCAGCACAATTCTCACGCTTCGTACTACCACAAAGACCTTCAGCACCTGATCTGTTCATAATGCGTTTGCCATTGATTTCTGGGCAGTTTAAAGAACCGCCATTGATACACTCAATTTCTGGAACTGCAGGTTCACCATAACTTCCAATACTGAAATTCAATACTCTTGAATGGCAATCAACTTTTACACCGTCAACAATTATTTTATTCAAGGAAGGCTCTCTACCAGGCTCCCAACGACCATAGCTCATGCCTGTATGTGTTTCGGTACCGATACATGCCTGCATTCCTTCAGAGCACTCAAGTGTTAAAGTTCCAGATCCTTTAATAGTTAATATGCCACTCGCTTGCAATGGGCAACCTGTAGCAACAATACTGTTATCACCAGTCACTTCAACGATTGCATCTTTTCCAGCTTTGTATGAATTCTTCAGATGAGTGTTATTAAACTTGAGGCCTAATGCATTCACCAATTTCTCATCGTCAGTGTCTAAAACAAAGTCATCTGAAAGACGATAGATAATGCAATCGAATCTTAATGGATCTGCTGGGAAATAATCACTGCAAATAGCTATGCGATCATAAATTGAACATACAGGACATTTCATGTCACTAGCCTTACTAACTTCTTGCAGGGTCAGTATGCTGCCAGAAGAAAACTTTCGAACAATAAAGTGTGGAAATACAACTTTAAAGCAATTCAAAGATTTTAATAATTTAATAGAACGCATAAAATTACTTATATTAGGAACACCATGGAAATTATAATTATTGAACCTATCAAAATCTTCCCCGTAAGCCTCTGTTAAAACTTTATGTACATCAAAAGTATCAAGACATAGCAATTTTGCAACTAACTCACTTGGTTTGTCACCAAGCTTGTCATAATCAATAATATTTGGAGATCCTGTATTATTCAAAAAATTGATTGTAGAGATACTCCAAAACGCTCTTTGCATTAGTTTCTGAAGTGTGCTGGACGAAGGATTAAAATTGTGGCAACCAGCAACAATATCATAATTAAGCCCTCTTTGTAAACCTAATGGTAGTTCAGTTAAATCTTTTAAATCTGCAAAAGTTCTGTACAGCAATGGCACTTTTGGCACTTCCTCTACAGTTGTTCCATTCTCAATCGGTCCAACATACTTAATTGAATAATCCTGCTCAAGTTCTCTTTTTTCAATAACTTCAGCCGGTATCTCAAAAATCTCCCAATTAGGAGAATCACCAACTGCTTCTTTCCATTGTTTTAATGTCCATCTTGTACCTGCCATAATTTTCCTCCATTCAATAAAAAAGAAGTAAACTTTTTAGTTTACTTCTTTTGCTACTCGGTACTTATTCCAATGATTGAGTTCTTTGAGTACTTATCAAACTTTATAATACTGATGAAAACATTAATAGCATAATTTCTAACTAAGAGTTCAAATTATGCACTTTATCAGTTAATTATACTGGCTAAGATTATTCTTCAGAATCATTAGATCTGTCTGGTAAGAACTTTTTAATATACTCATGAGCCTGCTCAGGCGTTATTAATAATTCATCAACAAGCATACTTGTAAGAACGCCGGCATCTGTCATATGCAGTTTAACTGCAGCGGAAATAATTCCTTCTGCCTTTCCTTCTGCTCTTCCTTCTTCTCTTCCTTTTGCTCTTCCTTCTGCAGCGGCCTGTTCTCTTTCCACCTGTAATTCATATTCATATTCTTCTTGAGCTGTCATAATAGATTCTACCTCGCTTTCTATTTCAGGACTAATCTGTAAGAATTGGTTAAATGCGGAGTCTGTCATTCGGTTCTTGAAAACAGCTTGCAAAAATTTAATAATTGTTGCATCCGAAGTATCCCAATCATACTTCTCTGGCAACAAAAGTAGATCAATATTGAAAAGTGACTTTTGCAACACAATATGTGGATTACCAAGATCCTGTAGCCTAAATGAATGCACGGCATTCTGTAATTCTTCTGGGATGCCATATAAGCAGATCCAAGTAGAATAGACTGGCATTAGTCTATTGTAGCTCGAATACTTCCAGTTTTCATATATTATTTTCCTCCTGTTGAATATCCTAACTTAATGCAAATCATTTCTCCAATCTAAATTGAGATAACTTCTTTCTTCTTGCAATATGGGCACTCCTTGATAAATAAGAATCCCATTGGTCTTATTTCTGCCTGAGCGCCGCATGCACTACACTCAGTTGGTATGCTCTTAATTTTCTCGTTATCTGTCATTGATGTTTCTCCAGCACTACTAAGCATGATATGCTCGGGTTTCTCAGCAGTATATGCACACATGGTGGAGCAACCAGAGCAAGCAGTATGGCAAGTCGTAGTACATTCTCCATTGCAACTAATTCCACGATTTCTCATATTTTCTCTCCTTAATTCGTAAGATTATCAGTAAAGACGTGAATATACGCTATATCATTTCTATCCACTGCAACTGCATACTGTTTTGTGTGTATATTTACCATCACATCTTCACCATTGATATATTTCTGATAGTCATCCTTTGATATCACTGCATCCATGTAATAGGAACCAGCAACACTTTTTGTTGAAATCATACATACCAAATTACCATTCGAGCATTCTCCGCAATATATGATTCTCTTTTGTCTGTCTGATAGTCGTCAATACGCTTAACTCCACATATAACGACGGCAAATGCACAAATACTTAATGACGGAATCACAATTTTGTACATCCACTTAGAATGCTTATGCCTCTTACTCATGTAGCCACCTCTGTATGAGTTTCTTCCTTATTATAATGCAATGTACGTTAATCACTTGTGCACAAAGAATTTATGGTAAAAACACCAGCCCATTCTGTGCATTGTCTCTACTACTTCATCCACGTGTTGACCTAGCAAGCACCCATCTTTATAACAAAATCCTTTATGATCATCAAAGTAGATGAACTCATCTGCATCAAGGCCGTCTGAAAATAATTTATCTGAGGCGCATGTTAATAATCGATCGAGTCCCCTTTCTAAAGTGACTTCTATGTAATCATTCGTTGGTACAAATTGCATTTCATCCTCCTACTTATGACTCTTTATATAATATTAGCTATGCTGAACAAAGGCTACAAGAAGTGCCATCATTACATAAAATAAAATAGTTCCAAATAGAGGCTCTAAGCAATCATAAATTGATTCCTTAAAAAGTGAATCTACGCAAAGAAATGTGATACCTAATGCAATGATAATATGTGCTATTGCCATACCCGTAAAATTACACATAATAAATGCAAATACGGAACATGCCACAGGCAATACTAGCATTAATATAACTGTGCCTAGAGCATACTTACAATTTTGCTTGAAATTGTGTAGTGCTTTCGAGAACCATGACTTATAGATTCTAATTAATTTCTTTAATGGTGTAATGCTTGTACACCATTTTTTCAAATCTCTATACATAAAACCTCCGCGTCACTTATTTCAACAATAATATTCATCATAGGATTAAATTTAGCTGCATTTGAAGATGCATCCTCTGCGGATGCATCTTACTCTTTTGTTTTCTTAACGGTCTCTGCAATTTGTATAGCATAATGTTCATGCATTGCAATAGTATGTTGTTTTGCTTGTTGGCTTCTTATCTCTTTCTCATTTTAAAAATGTCAGATGCCTGCCATTTTTAAACATCCTCCTAATTACTTAAGTTACCTTGTGCTTATACATTTATCTTTCGTGGCATTCTGCGTTGTAAGGTGTAATAATTTGCAGCCTCAATACAGATACCTTGATCAATGCATGTAGTAACTAATTTTTAACCTGTTCTTTTGATAATGCGTTAATAGAACCATTATGTAAAAATCTTTAACACAATCACCAAGATACTTGATAGGAATAAGGGACTCATACTCAGCATCACTCACACCAGAAATGTCATAAATGACAACATAATACATTATCTTACTGCCAAAAATAACATCTTCTTCTGCCAATGTTTCAGCATTTAATTGATTTATCCGGCTTGATATTATCAACTCTTCAATCTCAGAAATTGGTAAATCAAGATAATCAGGTATTATCTCTTTTAGCAGTACAGCTAAAGCAGCTTCCTTGAAAAGAATCTTTTAAATGCATCATCATCATATGATAATTTATTTTCTTTGCGATTTGAAGACGCAGAATCATCAAATATCATTTTCTTTGGTATATTCATTGTAGTATATAACCTCCTTCTTTTAAATAAATACTTATTATTTTAATGTCTACCGTGTATCTGCCATAATTTAATTCTCCTATGAATTTATGCGAAATGCAAAATTAATACATTTATTAAAGCTTTAATTTAGCTGGTATATTGAGATCTACATCATGATTAGTGGTAACATGTAAATCCCTGTGGCAAGGAGTTTCATAATTAAGACCCGCACAAATCTCATCAGGAATTGACGACATTGCTAAAGCAATGTCGTGCTTCACTGCTTTGATTTGTGTCTTAAGTCTAGTTTCCTCGTCTACAAGCGCATCAACTTTATGGATAGTGCATGCTATTTCATAAATATTGTGGTCTTTATATACTTCTATGACCTTGTCATATTCACGTCGATCTGGACAACCGCAGCAAACCATACGTTCACTAGGGCTGCACTTTTCACATGGATTGTCTGGCAGTGTTTCTTTTAAAAGCTTTAAATCTTCATTATCAAAAGAATATTCTCTCTTCTCTATTACTTTCATAACATACCTTCTTTCTGTCTATAATTTCATTTCTCTTGTGCCTAATTAAGATTACTAGTTGCAATATTCGTCACATTCATATTAGAATTCCATTTTACTTGGAGTTCCTTCGTTTTTCTTTGAATGCAACTTCTTAAATGTTTCGACTACACTACGATGAGTTAGACCATATGTATACCTCTCATTTTCAGGAATTAAATCATATATCTTTTGATCATCATCAGACCAATCATCACGCTCTTCTGGATCAAAAACCTTTTCCTTTGAGTGCATGAAGAATGCAAGTTTTACATTATTTATAGAAGTACTGCGTCCACAGTTACAACAAGTGATCATACTATCATAATCTGAAGTTCTGGTATAATACGCAAACTCTAAGTTACCACATGTACAAGCATCCTGTTGATCAAATTCAAGAAATGGTTGTTTCGCATTGATACTATCGTGCATATACCATACGATATCTTCATCTTTGAGACTTTCAAAATCAGCCCACACCCCAGTCTTTAAAGCAGCATCAGCTTCATCCTTGAAACATATATCAAATTTGCCGCAATTAGCGCATCTCAGCCCAACAAACTCTGTTCCATCCTCTGCAACAGCTAATAAATGTATAAAAAAGTGGCAACCGCAGTTACATTTACTAGAATAATGCGGTTTCAGCATTAAAATAGGGCGTAAGTGTCCTGGCTTATAATATGTGCACTGCACACTAGTAATTTTAAAATGTACATTGTTATCTTTCATAACTTAATCCTCCTAAACTATTTTAATATTTTGTGGTTTATTCTGTGATCGTTTGGTCAATTCAAAGTAACCTTTGCCATCAATAACGTTACCTTGTTTAATACACTCATCAGCCACACGTCTACCATCTTCTCTTGAAACATCAGAGTCCCCATTGTGTTTAAAAATACTGATTGTGTTGCCAAGATACTTGATAGGAATAAGTGACTCATACTCAGCATCACTCACCCCACCAATATCATAAATGATTCCAGCATAAACATATGTTATGTGGCCAAAAGGATACATTAAACACACGTCACCACCTGGGAAAGCATCTTCCAGCATGCGTGCAAAATAATAACAGTAACCCGCCTCAAACAAATAACGTATAGTTTCTACACTTGTATCTGTGGAGCAAGCCGGTGAACATTGAAAACGTACACCAGCAATAAACTCTAAAATCTGTTTATTGCCACCAATAGCAACATCCCTATTTACGAACTTAGTCTTTAATTTCTGAGTTTCTGCGGTTTCATGCATTGTATAAACCTCCTCAATTGTGATCTTGAGCTAATCTTATAATGCCTTGTGAAGGCAAAGATACTCTGAGTTTGTTGATGGTCACGGCTAACTATAATATCATTTTTGCAGGCGCTTTATTAATCTTGGCCCTTGCATGAATTATAGCTTCCTCAATTGTCATAGTATCGTAATCATCTTTAGCAATCTTAGCTACATCAATAATCTTCTTGATCTGCTTCGCCGTTTCTTCGCAGCAACATGACAAGCACTCTGAAATTGTCCAGTAATCCTGCACCGATTTAGCACCATATTTCTGAATAGCCAAAAGAGACTTACATGGGTAAAAACCTTTAGCTTTAAACTCAGCAATCTCCATCAAAATATCAGCATCTTCTGCTGAATTGAACCTTGGATAACCATCACCACTTAAATACACAGTTCCGCTCCACAATGGTGTGAGAGATTCATTGCTGTAAATTGTTTTGCATTTAATTAACTCGTCACCGTTCTTCTCGTATTTATAAACAAACGATCTTATAGCTGCAATATGTTCTTTCTTAATACATGGAATTAATGCCTCAAGTTCATACTCAAGACCTTCTTTTCTAACGTGCTGAAGGAAATCACCTGTAAACACCTCACCTTTACTCAAATCGCGCTTAACCCAATAACGCTCATGCTTATAATCTGTACGCGTAACCTCGCGGTCCTGATCATCGTCAGAACAACGCTGTTCAAACCAATCATCGACTTGTTTCATATTTAATATGAAATCTTCTGGTACTTCCAACTCAATTAGCACACGTTGTTCTAAATCAAATTGCATAAACCTTGCCAAATGACAAGCGCTTGCGTAAAGCCAAGATAAGCCAAAAGTACGCTCGTGCTTAAGCTGCGTTGATGCAAATGTGTAGATTGGATAATGCTCTTCTTCATCCACATAATCATAACCAACACATTTCATACGATTATCACGTGCTGAATACCAAACATCATCTTTTAGTACATTTAAAGCAACCTTATCTTGAAATGTAATTAATCTCATACAATCCTCCTAGTCTACTTCTACAACTCGCAGTTTCTCTGCATCATAGTGATAATAATTGCCATGCTCTGAAATAGCTGGAGAAACAAATTCATTATCACTTTTAGTAGTATTAGGTGCTATTAAACCAACGTAAACAATTCCAGTATCACGTAAATAATAGTAATGGTGATAATTATTACTATTCACTGTTAAAGTATCAGATTTATCTTCAGTAATAAGTACAAACAAATCATTATCGCTTACTGAGGCACAAGACTCAGATGAATTAGCTTCATTATCATCACCACAACCAATTACTGTCAAACCAAGTAATGCAATACTACATAATAAAATTAATTGCTTCTTCATAATTACCTCTAATCAAAAGTTCCATTATCTTTAACTCTCTGCATATTTCTAGCTAGCTTAACATTTTTAGCTTTTTGTAGATCTTCATCTGATATTCCAAATATATCCTGCAAAGAATCCAAACAGATCAGAACATCTCCCATCTCTTGAAGTAAATTAAAATAGTCGACTTTGTCCCTGTAGGCTTTTGCAACCTCTTTTGACAACTCTGCAAGTTCTTCCATAATAATAACAAGTGTTTTTCTACCTCTAACATTTGGAGCAGCACTTGTATTATCAATCATATAATGAATGTCATGCTTTTCAGTCATACGATTGCAATCTGAAGATATTTTGCCAAAACCTTCAATAAATTCATTTCTTTCCATCTTTTAATGCCTCCTTTATAATAATATATTGGTAAAGCTATCTATTTGGAGTTCTGGTTATCCCAAACTAAAAATTGTAGTAAATACCCAGAAAACAAAAAAGTGTTGAAGATTTTCTCTTCAACACTTTTAATTAACCTCACACTAATAAAAATACAATACAAACCATTATCTTTAACTCAAAACTGAGAATTAAAGGCTGAACAAAGATTAGTAATCGTCAGCACTTAAGTTTTCATCGCTGGCATCATAATACTCTCCATCATACCCCTTAGCCATTAATTTCTTATAGCAGTTATAGCATACTAAACGGTACGTTATACCATGACAGTCCTTCGTGAACAGCATATCACTGCGCGCTACTTTCTTATTACAACATTGACATGTTCTTATATCATTTTCAAGCATCTTTACCACCACATTTACACCTAAAGTTAGCATACACCGCGCTGTTTCTTAAATCTTAAATTTTTGTTGTTCACTTACCTCTTTTAAATCGCCACATCTGAACCAGTGTAAGCCATCCGCCAGACTTCTACAGAAAACCTGTTCCTTATAATCATAAAGTAAGAACTGGTTTGACACAATTCCTGTTGCCTGCGCAGCATTCATTACTGAGTTAGAAAAAGCAATATGAGGCTTTTTATCAATTGCAACAAATCCAAATCTTGCACCATTGTAATTCACTGTATCCAAACGATTAAGGACTTTCAACTGTGCCCATGGCAGCTCAGAGACCATATCATATAATTCATCTTCTAAAGAGTAGAATCCATTCCTGTCAAGCCATTGACAAAAAGTTCTGTAAATAGCATTTGCATCTTTCTCAGAAACAAAAACATTCAGATCAACATCCAGAAAATTAGTATCTACTATACTCTGTACAATTTTAATGACATCCTGCATTTTAATCACAGTCCAAGCAAATGAAAATTCATAATCTTGATACGTAATAATGCGATGTTCGCCAATTAGACTAACTTCTTTAAGATACCAGTATTCCTGATTCTCTAAAGCATCCGGGACCTTGCCAGAAGAATACAAATCATTTGGTAACATTAAATTGTTATCATTTGGTTCAACTTCTAATTTATAAACAGTAATTGGTTCCCCAACTGCTGGCAAACATTCAGTGGCCTGGATGCACTTTGCTATGCTTGAAGAAAAGCAGATACGCGGTGTTTCCGTATCCTCACCATGTATTGCAGCACATGATTCAGGCACTTTAGGTGTAAAAAGCTTTTCAATCTCTTGTAAACCAAAAGAAACATGATATAGTGTCATGATAAACCCCTCCTAAATTTAAATCACATTTAGTAGTAATACAAGTACTTGCATCACACAGTTCTTTGTCTATGCCTTGCCTTCTCTAATCTCGTTAATGCTAAAACCTGCAATCTCACAGGCCCCGGAATGTGTTGGTGTATATTTTGCACCTGCAATACTTGGATACATAAACTCAATCATGAGAAAATTAGCGGCATCTGCAAGAAATTCAGTATTACCAGTTTCTTTATATTTTTGAATGCGAAGCTGAACATCTTCGAGTGCTTTCATACACTTGAAGTTCTGATAATTGTCTTTTAATGCACCGTACTTATAAAAAGACGTTATCATTTGTTTCTTTCGTATCTCATCAAACCGGTTCGAGTATTCAGTCTTTAAAATTTTATCAAAATCTTTTTCCATAAAATCCTCCTAAAAAGAAATGGATGACCTAGGTCATCCATTAAAAATCTAAAGGTATTGTGTTCCGCCAAAATTATCTCACAAAATGATGATAATTCATCATACAATCAATATCAATGTTACATTTCTAATTCTTCCTCGAAAACAAATTTCATTGTTTTATAATTGGTTTTTTAATTTAGTTGCACACTCCTTACATAAGCATACAGAACTATTTGTATCCCATACTATTTTGAGCATTTCAGGATCTTTCTTTGATCCTTTCCCACATTCAGCACAAGTCCCAAATCTTTCCGCTCCAGCACAATTTACTAATTTTTTAATCTTCATAATATTATCACCTACTCATTGTTTTATAGAGATCATTAAATTAGAATAAAATTCTCACTACTATAATAGTATGATACACCAAAACTGTCAATTAATTAAAAGTAATTCATAAACAACTAATCTTATTATAATAAAGCGCAATCATGGACACATCATAAGAAAGCAAAAAGGGAACTAGAAGAAAATTCCAGTTCCCTCCAGTTCCCTTTTCTAAGCAGGCATAGGCCTCTCACCCATGCACACTTGTCACCAAGCCAACCTTACGCACGCCCAAGGTGTAGATTAACTCACCGTACTCCGTGTTAACTGCACGGTGCATGATCACTCTCGCTATTAAACGTGGATTGTCTGTCTATCTTTCAGCACTGCTTAATAACTAAACAAATGAAGCGAGCAGACTCAAACTGCTTTTGTATCTTATGAGTACCTAACTTCTAGAAGGATTCGAACCTTTCAGTCATGCCTGACAGCATCATGCACTTCATTTATTGTTTACGTAAGTCGCATGGTCGAAAACACGAGACCGCGTGTTTAATATTACTCTGCTCACCACAGAAACCTTTTTAAGGGAATTTAGCATTGACTACCATCAATAACCTTACGCAAATAAGCATCCTAAGATGCAATGGACCAGTAATGATCCAAATGTGTGTTTCTCTGCGATCCAGGCGGTGCGTTACTACTCGCGATCTCCTAACATAATTTATTAGGCAAGATACTCTTCTCTACTGAATCCCTCAACTGCCTGCACCGAAACACACAAAGTGAGCTCAGCAGTCATACGCCTTATCTTAATTGGTTGCGAAGCCATTCCATATTTAATTGTAAAACATCGAATATAACTTATTAAACTATAATTTCACTTGTTTCAATGCACATTCGTAAAGTGCCAATTTATTACAGTTAATAAGGATAATTTAACCTAATGTGCAAGGTTGTAACAAACCTATAACCGGTTACTGCGGTACCTCAACCGTACCGCACCTCACACTATCCAATTATCAAGTTAATGGAGCTGAGGGGAGTCGAACCCCTGTCCAAAAATAATACTTATTTACAAACTTTACGCTGTTAGACGCGTAGGTTTAAGCGTCTCGTCTTTTCCGTCTATTCCACCACTTGGTTTCACCTTTAGCCTACCAAGAAACGTACAAAGCTCGTACTTTCGGCCCACAAGATACCAGCATTATCTACTTGCTGAGCCAGCTGCATTAGGCAGCCATCTGTAAACGTGTATTTGCGTTTGATTTTAATTTTCTTCCATTACGTAGGTTGCCCACGAGCGATTTGTAAATGTTCTTATCCCTGTCGAAACCAAAATACAGCCCCCAAAAGATTAATTGTGCCAATTATACATCATGAATCAAATCCAGCAGCACTGACTAACGTTAAAATCTCATTGCTGTCCATACCTAAATTTGATTCAATACTATAAAATCATTCATTCTACACAAATGCATAAGCATTCCCTCGTGCTACAGTGCCAATGCAAACTAAATGCTTCTCCTGGCCTGCAGTCATCTCCACCACCTTGAATGATGATTTCATAGTCGCATATATCCAATGCGCGCTATCGAATACACACTTCATTCCTACCCGTTCCCATCTTAAATGCTTGTAATCACCAGTATAATTACATCTGCGATTACCCCTCCCATCTCTTACGCTCTGGGCTGCGCCAAGCAATTTACTATAAAAGTATGGCTACCGATCATTCTTATGATCATCGGCATCTCCCTTGGTCACCATACAGTTCTCAGTTGATCACTCTGATTCCATCGCACGCTATACGTTGCAATGACTATAGATCATATGATTTGTTGATCAAGCAAACCATGCACTCTCAGCCACATTAGTGCACTTGGCGATTAACCTGCACTCCACAATACAGTAAAAAAGCATAACAAAGCTTTCTACTGTAGGCAATCACTTCCAAAAACAATACGATCCCAGCACACCCGGATGTATGCGCGATCCACACAATTAACCGCATTTCTCTAGCGACTAATCCGATGTGGTATAAATTTACAAAGCGGAAAGAGTTCCGCTGCCGGTATCAGCTTTTATCATAATCTGCAAGTGCTGATACCGAGTGGGGCTAGTCGGATTCGAACCAACGAATGCGGGAATCAAAATCCCGTGCCTTACCACTTGGCGATAGCCCTAAATAAATACTTTCCAATTTTTGAAACTATTACTTAATAGTGATTTTCAACCACTGACAAAATGGCGGGGACAGGATTTGAACCTGTGACCTCTAGGTTATGAGCCTAGCGAGCTTCCACTGCTCCACCCCGCAATAAAACTTCCCTAAAGGAAGAATGTCGTTAGTGGGATTTGAACCCACACATCTGCATGATACCAGAACCTAAATCTGGCGCGTCTACCATTTCCGCCATAACGACAAAAAAAAACGAAAGGACCAAGCCGTTGCTAAAGTTTTCACTCATAGTTGTGTTCTAGCCTGGAGGTAGCTATTTCTCAGAACACTTGCAACTTTCAATAATAACTACCTGTCACAAAAATGGCTACATAATGATGGTAGCTGCCTACGGCATGCTCTTGCCTGGCTTATGTGAGTGCCCATTAGTCACCTAGCACTGTGCTAAATACTCCTTCACTGCTACCAACTCCTCCAGCAGGGCTCGAACCTGCAACAACCTGATTAACAGTCAGGTGCTCTACCTTTGAGCTATGGAGGAAGAATGGCTAGTGCAAAACTTGGGGTAGGTCTACACTAACCAATCGTTGATAAGTTTAACTTACCATATTTGAACTTATAATGGAGGACTGAATGATAATAAAACATTCAATCATTTTACACACCTATCACTTATGCTACATGCCATTTATACCTCACTCACAGGTGCAAGATGTACTTTTCTTGCCAATTTTTATGTACACTAAGTTATAAGTATGTAATACTTGAGATGGGATTCGAACCCATGCATACGATTTGCACTAAGCCTCAGCCTCGCTGCTCTCCCACTGAGCTACTCAAGTAAAATGCTAAATCATCAGATTTAGCAATCTTTGATTTACAAAATTATATAGAAAATGCAATAAGCAATTTCAGGTTCTGAATTTCCCAAAATCGCTTATTTATTATCTTCTATGTAATTACAAAATTATATAAATTTTGCTGCGTATTTATATCGGTACTGAATTTCCTCTAAAATGATATTTTCTTTGGCGAATCTTGAGAAACTTCACGGAATTTTAGAAATGCCTTTTGAAACTCATACCAGACATCAACTTCCAAATTGAAGCACTGTTCTGACAAAAAATCACAATTTTCCTTGCCAAAATCATAAATTCTACGTTTTGTGTATACAACAATATCATCAATATCATACAATTCGTGAGTTACCTTATCGCATAAGACAACCAATGCTGATGTATTTGCTTTGCAAGGCAAATACTTTGTAACTTCTCTATAAGAAGCTACTTTTCCTGGAGAATGCTTAAATGTCATTGTTACAATAGACACTTCATATAGGTATGTAATAAAAGAAATGAGTGCACTAATGCAAGTGCACTCATTTAAATCTTGTTGTATCTGTCTAAACACTGCATTCCACTTTTTAACCATTTTAAGTGTTACAGGTTGTCTAGTTGGCATCTTGCCACACCCCCTCTTTAAAAACGCACACAAACGGCCTTGTAAAAATACCATCCATCTCATGTATATTTTTACAGACAGTTATTGGCAGGTACATCGTAAAATCTTCATCTTCATAGCAGGCTCTCAATCTTGAAGAGTCAAAAGTCTGATCTGTAACAACAGCAACTTCTGGGCAAACTTCTCTAGTCTCAAAATTAGTAGGGTTTAGAGTCCAAAGTTCTTTAGCACCCTGCTTTGTCAACTCTTCAGCATAAATATCTCTGATATCCTGCTTTGTTACTTCTTTCTTACCATTCCAGAACATAAAATCACCTCCATCAAATTACATTATACCACACTATTATATACACCAATCTTGTTGCAATTACAATTCTGAATTTCTATAAAATTGCAAATACTAACCTAATTAAGTGTATCTCTAAAGTTGTTCTCTTGCATACTGTAATAAGAATCTTTGCCAATAATTAAAAAATCAAGCAGTGGAATTTCTAAAACATTGCCAAGAATTTTTAATCTTATTGCAGTTTTAAAGTCAGCTCTCGAAGGTGATGTATCACCACTGGTATGATTATGCAATAATATTATTGAAGACGCACCTGTAAGTAAAGCACGAATAAAAATACCTCTCATTGAAACTAAGCAGAGATTAACAGAACCTCTGGATAATTCAAAAATACCAAGTGGATGCATAACATTATCAAAAGCAAGTAAATAAGTAAACTCATCAGCCAAGGTATCTGTATGAAAAAGATCACGCACTATCGTTGTAACTATGGATGGTGTATTAAAATTCGCATCCGGAATGTTAAAATTCTTAACTTTAAAAAGAGTTGGAATATCATCTTTAAGTTTAATGTCATAAAGTTGTAAAATCATTTAAGCCTCCATTTCTGCAAATAATGCAAAAATGAAGCTCGATTACTATGCATGCTCCTGTTCATACTTTAAATCCTGTCTTTGCTTTGCATATAACATTCTAGTCAAATCTTTATTCTGTGATTTCATATGGCAACCAATTAAATACTTGCTACTATTAATTGGTGTCCAGCGCACAATTGAAGCGTCGATAGTATACAGTTTAGGATCTAATTGCTTAGTTAAAGAATACCTAAACTGCAAATGAATTGGAGTATACCTTGCCAAAGATAAATCATTTGGTCCCATAAGACCAACACCAGATGGTGACAAATCTCTGACAAACACATCTTGTGGAACTTGAGAATCTCCAAATGTCGCTATACCAGCGCACCCAAGCCATACTCTAAATTCGGATCTTCTATTAAAAGTAGAAACATCATCGAAACTAAAAGCAACATGGCATGTTCCGAGATTAGGTAAATTCATTTTTACAATAGTAACATTAACCCATATGTATGGCTTGAAATCATATAGGATAGTTAAATTACAAGTTGCCGTACTATTTGCAAATATAATCACGTTTTCATCATCTTTAATTAAATGCATGGCACAAAAAGATGGTGCACGTTTACCATTAAAAGAGGACTGTAAAAAATCAATATCTTCTTGACACATTGGTACAATTTCAGATTGCAATGTAACACTCGCAGTCTCATTTGAAGCTGTAATGGTTGCAACTGTGCTTTTCTCAATATCATTTAATAACATTCACTAAATTCTCCAAAATTACAAAAATAAGGTCTATAAACCGGAAATAAAAAGAGATCTGGTCTCCCAGATCTCTTCAAAATTCGTGTAATGGTCTGCAGTAATGTGCACTACTGCAGACCGCTTAAGGAGTCTAGCTCCAACTAATAGCCCAAATGGGCGAGATGCAGTAAAAGCTGTAACACATTTACTGCATAAGGAATTGTTATACTAGAGCACGACAATGCCCTGAATAGTATGCATAGATGTGACCCTATGCATACCATACAAAAATTAGGTGTTATGCAAACAGCAATCAACCACAAGTGCTTGATTGTAAGAAGAATAACCACAAGGAATACAACCTTGTTTATCATGACAATTTTATATAACATCGTCATTTAGATATTTTGGTTTTACATTTTTGCTTGTACACTATACTGACACTGTACTAAAGATTTTTGAAGACCCCAATAACCCCAGCCGGTGTAAAACCTGTAAAATGTACAAACATAAGTATTAACAGTATTATGATCACAATTTTCAATATGGTATGTGTCACCTTCTTGAAAACAAAAATACCAGCCAAAATTAAAATGACATACTTAATATTGGCCATAATGAATCCAATTAATGAATTTAGCATACTTTTCCTCCAAACAACATTTTTATTTTTTCATCGTATAATTTTATCAATTTGGTAAATTTATCAGATTTACCTGAAAGACAATTTCGGGTCATCTTTGCCCATTCTCTAAGCTGTGACATTTGATAGCCACTTTTAGCATTATAAATGCTAAAATATCCGTGAATGCTATATAAGTTAAGTGCTGCGAAAAAATTTCTACACCACTGAATTTCATCAGTAGTCCACAGCATACCAATTCTGTTGAGCTTTATGCTACGCTGCAAAATCATCTTTCTTGCCATTTCTGGTTTTTCATTTGCGTATCTAAAGTTATTACGCTGTCTTTTGATCCATGCACCAAGACGATACCCATCTTCACAAATAAATTTTGCTGGCACATTGAGATGTTGATGTAAATGCCAAAAAACCTCCGCATGCTTAAAACCAGTATGCCATGAATCTGCATGCTTGTTAATTGGAATACCGAGATTTAAAAACATTGTGCGTTGTGAATCCGTCAGCTTTCTTTGACCTGGATTACGAAGACAATTTCTAGCATAAGAGACCCAAACACCAAGCCTAAATCCATCCTCACAACAGTATTCAAATGGTACATCATAATTGCCTGTAGACATTATATACTCAGCAGCATGCTTACAGCCATCCTCCCATGAACGTTCAGATTTAAGATGTAAGACACCTAATCTAGTCAGCTGTGCTATCTCAGAATCAGTTAACTGTCCTGATTTATAAGCATGCCGTTTTCTTGAAATCCATTGTCCAAGATTATAACCATCATCTGCGACATACCTACAATTGCAAAGCAAATCGCCATGAGCAATGATATAATCTTCGCAATGCTTAACTCCTCTATCCCAATCGTCAATGCGTTTCATTAAACCCTCCAATTATTTCTGTAAATGGTGCAATATATTTGCAGAATCCTTATCCCATATCATATTCAATTGATCTAGTAGTTGAATCTTATGAGCAGATAGTATATTATTGCAATACTCCTCACGACGACGTTTCAGCCATTCTCCAAGTGGAAACCCACTCTTTGTTTGATAGGAATCGGAAACGCAAATGTTGTGACATAACGCAAAATACTTTTTCGCGGCATTATAGCCTTGAGCCCAGCGTAAAACACGTAAATCACATGTTATTTCCTGAATACCAAGATTTTGATCTACAAGACTCTGTATTTCCTGTTTTATACTAGAATCAGTATTATTTTCCATTGTCATGTTGTTATGACTTGATGCATTAAGAGTCTTTGACTGCTTACCTGACTTGTCAGCGGAAACCTTCATACCCCAATCCGGATCGGTTTCATAAAAGACCTTACGTTTCTGAGGATCTACACATGCAAGCCAATTATGATAAAACCAGCTGCCGGTATGAAAACCGTCATCCGGATCATCGTACTTAAAAGTGATTCGTGTATTGCCAAAACGCTCATAATATTTTTGAACATGAGCAAAGCCAAGATCCCACTTATACTTTCTTGTGTCCCAAACAAAATCTATGGAGTTAAGCTGATCAATATCATTCTGCGTTAAAAATGATGTTCTCTTTCCTTTAAAGGTAGCTCTTGCTCGATGAACATAATCTCCAAGTCTATAACCATCAGAGCAAACATAACTTTGTGGAACGCACAAATTACCATGCTCAGCTTTATAATCCTTTAAATGTTGAAAGGCTTTTTGAAAAACTTTATCATGCCTTGCCAGAATATGAATAGGTTTTTTGTCACTCTCATCCTCAGTATTCGGTCTTAATAAATCTGAAGATTTATTCTCTTCCATTGGATCAGGCGCATTCATCTGACTCGCATTTGTATGCATTGATTCGATTTCGTTCTGCTTTTTTATCAAATTACTTAAGTGAGACAAGCAGCTGTTCCAACCATTGACGTAATTCATCTGTGCAATATTGTCAGGATTTAAGTCACCATTATTATCTGCCTGTTCTATGGTGCTTTTTAAATCAGGCAATGAAGCACATGGACAATCATCAAAGATGAAGGCTGAATCTAAGGAAACTAATGTTTTTCCTATTAAACTACAATGCACAAACTTCTTAGTGTCACTAAGAACAACAGAAGCACATGGGCAATTCATACAAGTTTTTGGCTTCTCTGAACACAATAAAATAAATGTATTATTCATAAAATCCTCCATTTAAATAAGTAGTATTACAATTTTATATCTGCTTCAACTCTGTAAATTGGTTCTGACAAATGTCGAAACCTGTAGAGAAGATTCAAAAATTCAACTGACTGACAGTTTTCACATTTACATTTATTTTTAAATGTGATACTGTTATAAATAAGAAAAATTCAAGGAGGAGTTCATGGAGACCAATTTACAGACAAAAACCATCCAGGCATGGATTTATGCTATTAAAAACAATGAAGTGCTATTCAATCATCCACTGCAAAGAAGAGAGGGTCAATGGAATGCACAACAACAGGCAAAATTCATTAGACTATTGCTAAAGAGAATTCCGCTGACGTTTACCTATGCGGAAAGAATTAAAGGTAATGATTCTTTACTTGATGGAATTCAAAGATTCTCAACGCTCAGAGATTTTATAGCTGATGAATTTGCACTTGCTTCAGATACGAAACCAGTTATAGTCAAAGGACAAAAGAAGGAAATTGCTGGAAAGAAATTCTCTGAATTAGACGAACCAACTCAGCAAACTCTGCTGAATGAAGAAATGCATGTGATGGAGTTAGTAGATGCATCTGAAGAGGATATACTAGATCTGTTTGAAGGATTAAACTCTGGGAAATCATTAAATGCGAAGCAAATGCGAACAATTTATGAAAATAAAGAATTACGTGAAACTGTTAGACAATTAGCTGAGCATGAATTCATTAAGATTAATACAACATTGGCGCAAAAGAAAAATGCAACAGATCGTGATATCATAAGACAGAGTTTAATGCTGATCTGTACTGATGATAAGCATGATTATACTTCATTCCGGAAACAGGATATTGATGCATTCCTGCTTAATATCACTGCAGAACAACAAAATAAACTAAAAGAGGTTGACAAGATTTTAAGCCTTCTTGATAAAAAATTTAACGAAGCTAAATTGCGCATACCGGCAACGTCATTACCTGTTATAATTATGATTGCTAAGCCTTTCATGAATAATACTGCGAAATTTGAAAAATATTGCGTTGTAATTTCTAGTTTCTCTGATACATACAAAAATAATAAGAAGTATAGAGCATTTGGAGGATCCGGAACTACTGATGCAAAAATAATAAAGAAAAGAATTGCATACTGGAAAGATCTTGTAAAAGATATTTAATTAAAAAGCCTGCGGTCAACACAGGCTTTTTAATTTATGACTACAAATTCGTCTTATTTGGTAAGTCTCCAAATCATGGATCAGCAAATGTAACAATGTCTCTAAACACAAAGAGAACATGATGTATTCTCAAATAGTTGCTGTAACCTGCAAAGGAATAACCATGTTATACTAAAAAGCATGAAAAGTGCACCAACAAGAATTGTAGGTTTGCTGAAATACTCATAAAGAACAGAGCTCCCATTTATAACGAAATGAAACAAAATTGGCAGTGCCAGGTTAAAATTACTGTGTACATAAATATATCCAAGAATCAATCCAAGAATAAAAGCATAAGTACTTTGAATTACATTAAGGTGAGCCAATGCAAACAATAGACTTGAGACTATAATTCCGAATAGCCTCTTATTAGCGTACAATACCTTACAGATGCAAAATCTGAACACCAATTCTTCAGTGATAGGCACTACAACTGCAGAAACCAGAAAAACTAAAAAATGATTATCACATATTAAAGCATTCATTAATGAGTTGTAAAAAGAAGATGATGCTGAATTAGGTAATTGATTAACAATTACAGAAATTACGGCATTCAGTGCTAATGCTAATGTTGAAACTACAAGGAAGCTTTTAATTGATGGCTTACGAACTACTACCAAATGCTGTCTTAATTGAAACACAATTATTGGAATGCATGCTATACAATCTGCAACAAGCATTGCTGGCAAACAGGCCTGTGCAATTAGCCTAAGATAAGCAAGTGATACAGCACCAGAATTGTAAAAGGTATCTGACACTGTATTCAACCAAGTAGTATCAAACCACAATCGTAAAAGTAGGTAAGATCCAGTAACAATACACTGAACAACCAAGAAATAAATTGCAAAACCAAAACTTTTTAATAGCCTCATAAATTCACCACTCACTCTTTGACAAGATCTTTAATATTTCCAGTATAAACTTTTGCTGTACCATCATGATTAAGCTCCTGAGTAAGCGAAAGCCCACAGTTTGTTATGTTATCCTGAATCCATAAAGTTTTATCATCTACCTTAACAAACTCAGTGAAATAGCAAAAACTACTTCCTTCATCGATTGTACCAGATTTTAATGGTAAAAAGATTGTATCACCACCATAACGATATGAACTTATATCATTGAAAAAAGCAGCGTCAGCATTAACGGTGTCAGGAATTTTACAGCCACCAAGCACAATACCAAAAATAAAAACGCCGCTAAGTGTGATCAATAATGTTATTGTCTTTTTCATATATCTATCCTTTCTTTTAAGGTTTAAATATCTAAAGCTTGTCATGCACGACAAAATGCAATACAGTCACCATCACAATCACGTTTCCATCCTGAAAAGGGCAATCTTCAGACTTAGTACAATAAGTATCCCAATCGCCATCGCAATCTTGTCTTGCATCTGCAAAAGAGCATTCTGTAGACTTGTAATCATTTACTTCTAAATCACTATCTCCCATTATCTGTCCTCCTTTGCTGTTAATGCATCAAGCAATGCCTGAAAATCTTCATTTGAAAATTTTGGATTTCCATTGAGTCCCTGTCCATATTTGACATCTTTCACAAGTATTGCCTTTATCAAAAGTGCATTGAAATGATTATTTATAACTGTAAGAAGCTTATCATTTTCATAAATACCATAATCGCACACAACTGGTCTAACTGAAATCTTAAGGGCATCAGTAACCTGTGTTTCACTAGATGATAAATCATCTTTTGCAAGCATACATTTATTAGACATATAAATCATCTCCTTTATAATAGTTTACTTTAAAAACTTAAGTACTAATGTGTGTTTGTAGGTCTAATGTTCTAGACTTACAAACACAGCGCCTGCTACAGTAGGACCATAACTCGGCCTGAATCTGAATGTGCTACTTTCTGTAAAATAGAATTCTCCAATGTTTCAGAAAGGTCACTAAAATCTTCAGATCCTGGCTCAACAGCCGCAAAAATGACACTATTAAAAATAGTGTCATCTGATGACAATTTCACTGTAGGAATTAGACAGCCACTTTTGCAAAGAGCCTCATCATCACAAATAATTGCAAGCTGTTGGCCATCAAGTCGTGTATACACAACAGTAATACAATCGCAATGCATTGCTTTATAATAATCACGAAGCTCATTTACTTCAACTTTTCTAATCTGGTTCTCCTCTGTATCAAGTAACAAACCTTTCATTAATCTTTCTCCTTTAAATAAATCTTATCTTTATCAATAAGGACAATATAATCTTTAAAGTCAAGCTCATTCATGTCCATATTATTTTTCAAAATTACCATTGGCATAGAGCCTACTTTCATCTCCAGACTTTTCAATAGCCTCAGATTCAAGACGTTTATGCCCATTATTCTGTTTAGGAACAAAAAGAGCTAAAATCAACAAAACCAAACCAATAATTAATAAGAATGCGCTAGTGGCACGAGCAACTGAACCAACTTCACTATCATCATCACTAAAAGCACACCCAACCAGTATCCCGAAAATAATAAATGCAAGACCAAGAATTACCAAAATTGCTGTTTGCATAATAAAACTCCTTAATGATAGTAATGACTTTTGTATCATTACCATCCAAACAAATTATCAATGTTTAACTGTGTGTGCTGCTGTCTGCTTACCCTTGGCATCCTGCTTAGATGTAGTCAACTTTGATGATCTGGTAAGCTTAACTGATGCAGTAGTTCGAATACATTCAATCATATAAAATCTCCTTTCCTGACCTTTACAAATTCAAAATTTGTGCTAAACCGGCTACAAGAGGTCATAGTTATAAAAATAATTCAATTTATCCTCGAGCACAAAGTAATCCCTGGTTTCATTAGAGTAATAATCTTATCACTTATTGCATACGTTAATGATGAAAATATGCGTATTGGAAACAAAAGAGATCTATAAAATTCACATGATTCTAATCTTGACCTGAACCATTGGTGAATAATACAGCAATTAACGCTATCAAAAGTAACGACGGCAGTATTAAAATTGTTAGAATCACACTGATAATATCAATAACTTTATTCAAAACTTTAGCTTTTCGCATAGCAGCTCCTTAAACATTAATTGTCTTTGGTGCATTTGCTTCAGATTTTCTGTAATCAGATAACCACTGCTCAACCATAGCAATAATCATGGCACTGTTATACCTAGCAGGATCTTTAGAAAAAGCATTCCAATCATGCATCATTGCTATCCATTCATCTCTTGTCAGTTCTGTTTTCAGGTAACTTTCAACAATTCCTTTTTGCACAGGTAAAATTTCTGCTTTTTCCTCTACAAACTTTCTACTTTCTCTCACTAAAGCATTTAAGAAAGAGACTGCTTTTTCTATACTGGTATTCAGCACCATATCATTGACTTGACCTGAAATAAATGGATAAGCAGACTTTTCATCCTTGTAGCACTCATGTAACAGATCATGCAGTATCACACAAAGTGTATCCTCAATTTTTGGTGTACTGCCATACTGTAAATGCCCTAAAGTATAAAGCAAGTCTGTATCAATTGTTACGTCTGCAAACTCAGCCCTGCCATCCTTATCAAGAACGATTGGGTAAATATCACCTGCCTGAAACTTCATATAAGGATCCGTAAAAATAAAATAATTAACAGCATCAGGTAGATTCTCGTTAAAATATCCATGCTGTAGCAAATTGCTCTTTGGCATAAGAGCAACAGAGTCAACTAAAAGTTCTTTATCATGCCCAGGAACTTCAATAACATCCACTTCCTGACCAGCTCTCCAGTTGCCTGCATAATCTGATAAAAATATAAATTCCATATTAAATCTCCTCCACTTCAAAACCATTCTTACGTAACCAAGCAGCCACTAAAGATCTATGACAAGTAGCTTGATCCTTCTCATAGCACACCATTACTGGCGATCTTCCTGCATCTGCCATAAGAAGTAGCTGATGACCAACAAAAGAAGGATCTAGCTTTGCAAGAACTTCAGCATTATAATGCTCACTAAATGCTGGGAACTTTCCATCTTTCTTGTACTGCACAAAGAAATCATAATGTGGTGCAAGACTACTAAAACATTTGCCTGCCCATCCCTCTGGTGGTTTTGCACAAATTGCAATCGGAGTGAACTTTGCTTTGTCAAAATCTCTACTATTCAATTTTCCAAAATACGTTGTATAGATCATAATATCCTCCGTTTAATATCTCAGTCATAAAAATAATTCAATGCCATTAACTGTTACCAGATAAACCATAAACATCAATTATTTTCTGAAGTTTATTATTGAGATCCTGACAACTACTGTATAAAGTCATCATTTGCAAAGCTTTCGTACTGCCATATTTTCTTTTCAGATCAGAATACATTCCAAGAACAAATGATGTACTAACATCTTCAACATTCTCAGGAAACTCAGCAACAACTCTTTGATCGTCATTTGTTAATTTGTCTAGCACCTGTGCCCTAAAAACTTTTTCGCCGAATAAAGTACCAGTCAAAAACTTTACAGAAACAGGAATCTCTAAAGTTATTTTTAAATCCGTCATGCAACCTCCTACATTTTCCCTGGAGCATCTGTTTTATGAATAGACTTTGTATTTACATGCTTTAGAACAGTAGACGCTGGAATGCTCCCAATATGCATTTCGGCAGCGTCTGTACCTGAAGTACCTACTGCTTTAGTTGTCATAACACGCGTCCATAAAAACCCAAGAACTGTTACAATGGCATCATCTATTGGACCTGGAAATAGATCAACAGGTGACAAATCATAAACAATGATAGCAATGATCACTAAAACTTTTTTCACATAATCACCTTCCATCCTTTTGCAGCATTCGTTCTCTAACTGTTAAATAAGAAACATGTTGTTTTGCCAAAATAGAGCTTTCTTTCACACTGAGATCTGAAAACTGATTCGGTATCACAAAACTTTTACCTGAACTTGCATCGTTAAAGCTATATTTTCTATGCTTAATAGTAGGTGCATTAATACTAACTTTATTAGCAATTGGAACTTTTTTACTGACTTTTAAAGATGCTTCTTTCTTTAATGCTGCTGCATAGCAGCGGAACCAATCATCTGATGGAATATCAGTCGTTTCAAGTTTACAGATACATTGGGACCTTGATAGTCTCTTCGTCACAATCAGCTTATCACGCTCAAGCATTTTAATTAACGAACTAACATAAGCATGATAACTGTGTAAATTGGTATTCAGAAACTTAAAGTTATAATACCTCCAATAATCATTGTAGGATTTACCTTTAGACAAAAGATAAATCATTGCATCTAAATCGTCTTGTAAATTTCGTTTCATAAAACCTCCATAACTAAGTGTTGTTTAAAATCTTTTTATAGTAAAGAAATGCAAAAAGTGATTACCGACAGGTAAAAACAAACATAATGAAAGCAACAAAGCGATAATTACATCAAGTACGAGATCTGATTCTCTGCAAATTAAGTAAATTAACACAGATAAAAATATTGTGCTTATCAAAACGAAAAATACAGCAAGCATTTCATAACCTCATATTACACAGATAAAATCACAACAGTATTCTCATCCGGAATTGTAAAAACTAAAACATGATGCTTATGCTGAATATAATATGATTTAAAATCAAAGTCAGAAGAAGCCTGCACGTGATCTATGTAATAGATAGTATCTGGATTCTCAGACATCGCCAAAGCGGCAGACAAATCACGCCTCCTATCAATCCTTCGTTTTACAAAACCAACAATTGCGCATATAATACATACAAGTGCAATGCACAAGAACACAAATGAAACAATATTATCAACTAATACTAAAGTCATCGTATTATCCTTTCTAGTAATCAATAACAAGAAAAACAAAAACTGCGTGACATGTATAAATATTTTTTTTGTCACGCAGTTTACTTTAGTAACCTTGCCGTTGAAAAGCAGGAATTCGTCTTTCTAACTCTACATTTTTAGCAAAAGCAATCTCTTTTAGTTTTTCCTTATTATCACACGCTAATTCATAATTAGCTATTGAGCATACTGAATCAAGATCCTTAAAATCCTGCTCATTGTAATGTACAATCATTAAAGAGTGTGCATGTTCGCGTTGTCCGCTGTTAACATACCGTTTAAAAGCATCAGAAAACACTTGCTGCAGATTATCATTATTATAATCACCGCATGCAAGCAATTCTCCTGTGGTAGTATCAAGTACGGACGCTAAATCATGAACTTGTGTGCCATTAATAAACAAAATTCCATTATCTACAAAGAATGGACCTTTCTCATGCATATCAGCTACCTCCTAACAGTGAGGTGCACTGCAAGCATCAATGATCCTGAGACTTGCACCAGTCTCTGTAACCCAGTTATGTTTTAAACAGTATTCATAGCACTTTGAAGCTGCCGCACTTTTTACAAGTGTTGGGACACCATCAATATCAGCTAATACTGATGCAGTAGAAAATCTAATTCTATTATTTGACATTTTGAATATCTCCTTATTTGTTTTTATTAAGTGCCAGATTAGCTAAAGTAATCTCGCAAATCTCTTCCCAGCGTGATTTAAATCGAGAAGTATTAGAAATAGCCGGCTGTAATTTCAACTGTTGAATAAGTTCCCTAAATACTTTAAGATTCATTTCTCCATCAAAATTCATCTCAGGAACATTTGGAAATTGCAAATTCTTTCCAAGATACTGCAAATCATCAGTTAATCTGATCTCTACTACAACACCAAGTTTATTCTTCATAGACACTGAATTATTGGCATCCATATAAAGGAACTGCTGAAGAGTCTTAATTTCCTCAAAACTCTCAAGCAGAATTGTTTTGTCTCGCATTTTACACTCCAATCTTTAAAGTTCTTCTTTGACAATTACCCTTTTTAATAACCTCAAGTGTATTGCCATATTTTGCAGCTACTCTCCACTTATCAGCATTAAGATGCGACTTGCTGAGTATTGCACGTTCATAAGCATTTGGTTCATGTATCACTTCCATAATAACACCACCTTAAATATGTATTTAACATAAATTCCTCCTATTGCGTAATTATTACTAAGTTACACTATTTTATAAATTTGCTTTAAGAGACTATACTGTTCTGGTCTTCTTAGGAATCATCTGAATAAATTCTCAAAATTTCGCTAAAAATGAAATAAATGCAAACAGAAGCTATAATAAAGCCTGCAAGCAATTTACTCTCTGGCAATTCCAAGCCTTCTGCTAAAATGAATAAAATTGCAGCAACAAAAGCAGAAATTTGACTTAAAAATAAAACAGCAATTGCAGAAACTAAAAAATGTTTATGAATCTTCAAGGGTAAAACCTCCTCATATGTCCATTTTCATAGGAAGTTCTGAATCTTCAGGTGGCGGATCAATAAAACAGTTATCCAATGGATCTTTTGTAGGCTGCTGTACGCACAGTGGCTTAACAAGATGAAAACTGCCAAATTTCACAGTAAGTGGACCAACACGCTTTCTAATAAATGACAACATCACATCAATTTTAGCTCTTAAGAAATTTTCATCTTCAAAATAAGCTTTTCTTTCTAGGATAATTAGCACAGTTGTTATACCTGTGCCAGAAGTATACTTATCAAGAGTTATAAATTTTAAGAATCTAGGCGGTGTTGAAGTGTAAGCATTAAATACCAGCTTGTCATATACTTTGGATAGCTCTTCTTGTATTGGTGCCGGATTCTGCAGGTCACCAAATCTTAAAGATATCTGCTGGCACAAAATTGTTGTTTTACTATTCGGAAGAAAATTGTCATTTCGACATATTACGTTAAGCAAATACTTTAAAGACTCTGCGTTATTATTAAATTTGTCATAAGATAAATTTGTTCGCAAAACCGGAAGCACAAGAACTGGAAGTTCTTTAGTTTCATTTCCATCCAAACAGAATAAATTTAATAATTTTCCATTCTTAGATCTCGTTGCTGAAGTTACACAATTTTTACCAGAAAACATTGATAACTTTAAGGCACTTGATAATTTATTTAATGCTGTCTTGGACGGAAGACGTAATTTATCAATCCCCATAATTGTATAGACATCATGCATTGATGAACAGTCATCTTCTGGGTGCAAACATCTAAAGTCTGGCATTTCCGATGCTGAATCAATACGATCGAGCAAAGCATGATTAAAAGTTAAACATAGCCAGTTAGTATTTTCACCTTTCTGTGAGAGTTTATACCATAAGTGATTACAAGCAAAGGCAAAATCATCTAGTTTCATAAATACCTCCAAAAAAAATAAGAGGGCGCCATTAAAGCACTCTCTTAGCACATACTATCTAATTAAGGAATTTTAACCATTAACTCAAGCCCATGTACGCAGTAGATTCTACCATTGATTGATAAATCAACAGCTGTAATCCCAACTCCATACAACTCATAAGTATCATATGAATTAGGAATCTCACTAAATTGACTAAAAGTCTCATAGGTCAGCTCAGGCGTAGCCTTATTACAGATTGAAACTGCGCAAGTCTGATCGCACAAACTACGAAGCTGACCTAGTGTTAATACAGCTTTTTCTGTGTCTGCAGAATGCCTACTTGCAAACTCAGCAAAACGTTGATGACACTCGGAAATTCCACTATCATCAGAATCCCCATTAAGATGGCATTCACCAAGAATCTTACGGCAATTAGCGCAGGATAATAAAAGAGTGTCATTAAACAAAAGCTTATTTTTATCAGCGTTATCATTTAATCCAAGGAGGGTATCCATCACTCTCTCAAAATCGGGTGCAGATAAATTGTTTATCTGTGCTATTAATGCTTGTTTCATAACATCTAAATTTGTCATAATTACCTCCAATCAGCTGTTATAATACACGACAACCAAATACTATAACATAATAAAAGCTAAAGCAGATGATACCTTTTGTGATATCATCTGCTAGTTAAAATTTATTTATTCTCATCCAGAACAAAGCAAGTTGTTGCTCTAATATTCGTGGATCTTCATCGGGAAAAGTATTCAATAATGCTTTACGTACAAAAGCACGATCTTTATGCAAAAACTTTTGTTCACTAAAAAATTCCCGTTTATCAGCTGATATTTGCACACACTTTTTATAAACCTTTGGATTTCTCTGGAGCAAATCTTTAGCACAAGGTTCATAAAAATAATAAACACCGGCTGTTTCTTCATTTGAGTAGGCAATATCCGCAGCGGCATCTGGTGGATACCCAGACTCTTTCAGCAAATCGCATAAATTAACTGGATCAAATATAAGCTTCGGTGGCTCTGTTATTAATTCACATTCTAAACAATCACTTGAGATACAACCCCAACACGATGAACATTGTGCCTTAGTCAAACACGATAGCATAGAGTGCTTACTTCTGTATTTGCATTCTGTGACCCACTTCCAATCAGTTTGCAGTGTAAAAGGTACAACATCAAAACTAATCATGATTTACTTTTATTGTAAAATTTATAGAAGGGATCCTATCATGTGCCACAAGCACAACCACATTATCAAAGCACTGAATTGTCATTTCAGGATATTCATCACTATTAACTATTATATTTGAGTTGGCAGTAACCCCAGGAATAGCAATAGCCTGCATAAAATCTGAGCCGGAAGATCTCCAACAATTCTTAGAGATAATGTATGTATTCAAACAATCGTTCATGGAATCGAGCTGTTCTGCATTAACCATATTTGCAGAAAATGACTGCTTAAACAAAAAAGCACACCGAAATACAATTACCATTAATAAAACAGTAATCAAAATAATTATTCCCAATTTTTTATTTACTCTCAATTTCTTAACTTTACTCATACCAGCTCCACTCCAATCATTTTGTAAGCCTTGCTAAACTCGGGCGAAGAAGCAAATCTTATGGTTGTCTTCTTTTGTGTTCTTACCTTAGTGACTGATGAATAGTCGAATATCCTCTGTTGTACTAAAGCTTGATATTTTTTGCCAATTCCCTTTACTTTTTGTATAAGAATCGGATAAACACGCTCAACATCACCAAGTGTTCTTAGTCCACTAGATAACAACGCTTTACTTACTATTGGTTCAGGAAAAGCCTGCTGTACTGGAACACACTTGTAATTCATCTCCTTACGTAAAAAATCTGTTTTAAGTAACTGAATACCCTTCGTGTGACCATACTGAATCAGTACTCTGGCATTCTGTGATCTTAATACTTTTTTACATCGTGCTAATGTTCTGGATACAGTTGCTTTGCAAACGTCAACTTTTTTAGCTATTTCGTCTACTGTATAACCACAAGTAAAATAAAGAAGCAGGATTCTTTCATCCTGCTTCTCCAAGTTTGACATTGCTAAAACAACGCCAGCTAATAAATCATCTTCCTTTGCCTGAGTTTCCACTTCCAGGAAATCAAGCAAGTTAAAAGGCCATATTTTCATAATAACAATCTCCATTTCTTACAATTTAACTGCACTGCACTTCAAGATGATGAAGTTCAGTAACAGCAGTATCAATGTTTCCATATACCTCATGGATACTGACTCCTGCTTCTTTCGGAGTTGTTCCATCATTTTCATAAACAGAAACGTCTTCTGTAGCATCGAAAAGTCCTGCAGTCACCATGATCAAATGCAGCCTAGCAGCCTACTTTTTAGACATCGTACATACATCTACATACGATTCAGGCTTTCCCTCAATTATGCCATTTCCTGGATATGCATACATACATGACGTACACAATCCTCCCATGGAACAAGTCTTGCTTGCCTCTCCGCAAGCTTTATATTTTCCACTTAAATCTTTAAATTTTGCCATTTTAATTTTCCTCTCTTTCTTTTCTTTTTGTTTTTTTTACTTACCCGTGAATTTGTTTGTATATAGCATGAAATAAGTACACCAACCAGCATAAGCCACCCTAATAGAGCACAAGTTACAATTATACAATTTGTTCTTACTGAGGTATTAAAAAATACAATTATTAGTGGTAAGCATTCAGTTAAAATAATAAGAAATATTAACGCATAATACCGTTTCTTCATTTTTTCAATATTCTTTCACATAGTTATCTCTGTGAATTTCAAGATGTTTCTGCCTTTGGTTACATATTTATTTTCCGTTCTACTCTGCAATAAGCTCAAGAATTCCATCCTTTGTTTTGCTGCATGTATATTTTACTAGTGCGCTTTACGTCTTCCAAAAGAACTATTAGCTTCAAGACCATTCACGATTTAATTCTTCAGACAATTTATCAATCATTTGCATATCAATTTCATATGCATTATTGTTATTTTTCTTTGATAACATGTCTCTTAACTCACTTGCTACTTCTCTTCTTCCTTTTAAGTATGCCTTTTGAATTTCGTCATTTACTATCTTATTCAAATCCAACATATTTTTCTCCTATCTTCTAAAGAGATGCGAATTTAATGGTCTGTTCCATATCCATGAATAACTACATTGTTTTTATCGTCTACATATTCAATTAAGCATCCTGGCTGCCATCCTCTGTAATGCAACGGTTTGATTTTTCCAAGATCTGTTATATCAAACACATGCATTTCTTCAATTCCATTAAAATCGCTTTCATTTGTTGCTTCAATAATCCAACAAGAATTTACAATCTTGTTTATAATTTTTTCACTTCCTTCAATAGTATACTGTACTAAAAATTCCATACTTATCACTCCTTCTTATTAAATCCAATGAAACACGCATTTACTTGCTAAATTCTGCCAATGCACATCCTGTACAAAGCATTCTGTCTGCCTTATCATTCATTTGTCTACAAGCTCTACCGTAGTAGCCACATATACAAGGTATTTTGCATTCACTTTCATCGCTTCCTACTTTATTTTTAATACAGTTTTCTTCAAATGCTTTCTGTTTTTCGTTTGTTATAATCGGAAACATATAATCATCTCCTTTTTCTAAAGCGGTATAGCGCATTTTGTAAACAGGTCTAGTGCATTTTGTAAACAAATTGTTTTCCGTTCTGCATTATTCCAATAAATGAAATGGGTTCCACTTGACCACTGCCAATCTTCTGATTGTGCTGGATCATAATCACTAACGACAGCATACTGTGTATCGCTCTTGCTTTGCAACAAGGCATATTTGTCTTTCCGTAAAATCACTATCCATTTCATTTCGTATCTACCTTCACTAAACCACTCTTTATTAACTGTATTGTGTACGAGAAGTCATTTATATGAACATGACTTCTCGTACACAATACAGATCTATAGCCATTTCTTACAATTTAACTGCACTGCACTTCAAGATGATGAAGTTCAGTGATAGCATCATAATCAATTTCTTTAAAGCCTAAACTCTTATATTTTGGCAGGTATTTAGATTCACAAGACAACTTAATACTGGAAACATTAAAAAGCTTCAACAAATCAAATACATGTCTTAGAATACCTTTGCTCCGGAAAGGTGTCATGATTTCAATCCAATTAACAAACAGAGATGATTGTTCTACAAAAGAGATGTAAATAATCCCGACAGTAATCCCATTAAAGTGAATACTGTAAACTGAATCATAAGGAACACCTGTGTAAAATAAATTGGAGAGATTTCCGCCTTTGCAAGTATAATCAGTATCTGCCTCTAACTCTAATGAGCATTTATTTTCAAAAGAAATATTTTTCATTGCATTCACCTATAACCCAAAAATTAATATAAGAATGCCGCCAAGAAATGCAGCAGCGGCAACTAAACGTCCCCAGGATGCTGGTGAATCATTCAGGTCATTCAAATTCGTTGCTGACACTAATCCAAGAGCGATTAACGCAATACCAAGCAAAGCATCTGTTTTTGAAGTGTTCAAAAGCATACTTAATAACATCATTTAAATCTCCTTATGTTGCAGTAAGACTCCGACTATGAAGACCATAAATGAACATAATTGATCCAATTAGGATCGCAGCAATAACAATAGCGTACAAAAGTCACAGATACAAAATATCAATTTCCTATCCTTGAACACTCATAATGAAAAGCTAAGCTTGTCCTAAATTAGTCGAAAACAAAGTTATTGTAGTGTTATAGCCACATCTTCAATAGTCGTAGTCAAATCTCATTTACTTCTGACAATTCAGACAAAAATAAGAATTTCGTCCAGAAATCTTTTTCGTATGTAACGGACTCATGCATACAGGGCAAATCGTATGTGCATGCACTAAACACATATGTCGAACTGCATTCTCAAAAGAAGAAAAACGAAGTTCATGCATATTAGAATTCATGCAGAGTGCAATGAATTCACTCAAAACAGTTTTTATGTTGTTAAACAACAGCAGATACTCGTTATCATTTAAGCTGTCAGCCTTTCTATCTGGGCGAATAGCACTGCTAAATAAGATTTCATCTGCATAACAATTACCAATACCAGCAACCACATGCTGATTCATTAACAAACCTTTTATTGTATCAGTTGAAAGTTTACACTTCTTTATTAAATACTCTAAAGTGAAACCATCAGATAATGGCTCTGGACCAAGTTTATCTAAAACACCTGTGATGCCAAATGCAATTGGCTTAATAAACCAGACATTAGCAAATGTCCTATAATCTATTAAATGGATGATAGCACCATCACACAATTTAATTGTTAACATTGAAGAGGTTACATTATCTGTATTGCATACACAAAGTTCACCAGTTAATGCAAAATGCATTATAAGCTGTGAACCATCCTGCAACAGAAAAATTAGGTATTTCCCTCTGTGACTTAATTGAACAATTGTCTTTCCACTTAATGAAGATTCTAATGTAGAGCTGTCAATGTTTTGTAAACAATTTAAATTGTTTACATGCGCCGAAGAAATAGTTTTAAATTCTATGCATGGTGCCAAACTTTGACAAACTGCTTCAATCTCAGGTAATTCTGGCATAATCAATTCCTCCTTTATTTTGCCTAATTACTGTTTTATATTTTTAAACAATAAAATTGTGAGGTTCTGAAAATACCAAAAATTAGGTGAAAAATGAAGCAAAATATAATAAGACAGCTATACAAGATTTATAGTCCCAGAAATGACTTGTAATCATGAGCTTTTCTTATAAATACACAAAAATAAAGAAGCACAGAGATTTTTCATCTCAATGCTTCTAAAAATAATTATTGCCTAAAACTTTCATAGAAGCAGTTTTAGATATTAAAAGTTACTACACTTAAACTGCTTACTTAACAAGAACTCTACATTTAAATACTTGCTTACAATTAGCTGAGTCTAATGTCACAGTAATTGCTGCTGTACCCTTCTTTCTTGCAAGTATTCTACCATCAGAAACAGTTACTATTTTGGGGTTAGAGGACCTCCACACAATTTTTGGAGTAGATGGCGTAATTAGCTGCACACTGAAACCATTAGTATCAGCAATAAGTTTATTGCGATTGTAACTTGGTAAACCAACTAATAGTAAAGATTTACTGCTACCGGCATGAATTACCAGATTAGAGTTTGACAAATGAAGATAACCAGTTTTGCTTGGAATAATCTCATGTGTATCAACAATTGGTGCACACCAGGAATCAAACTTTGCATGGTTCCGAATTTTACTCAAATAGAAATAATGTGAAAAAGTAGTGGCGTCAGAAGTCGTATCAATACTATACCATTTATCATCTAATTTGATCATGTTCCATGCGTGGTCTACACTTGTCACAATATGTACATCTAAGCCTGAAGATCTTGCAAGCATATAAAATAGTAAAGAATAACCCATGCATTTGGTTTCGTGAGTAATCAAAGCTTGATATACAGAATTACCTAATGAATCATCTTTTGAATATTTTATATTATCGCAAATCCAATCATGAATTAATTGGATCTTTTCAAGTGTAGGTGTTTCTGAATTAATGCCTAATTGCATTAAAATTTTGTCAAGTTTACCAGTAACAAAATCCATCTGTTCAGCATTATCTGCATATTGAATATTTACATAAGAAATTTCTTTCCTATCTTCATACAGCTTATAATACCAGCTCTTGATTGAAAATAATAAACTATCATTATCAAACAAATTAGTAGAATAATCTCTAATGGCAGCTGCGTTACTCAAGGCTATTACGTGCTTTGAGTCACGGATTGCATTAACAAACTCTGAAAATGGCATATCACCAGTATACTGAATTGTAATTGACTTTGACCTATCCAGAATTGCTTTACCAAAATCTTTATAAATTTCATCAATATCAGATCTTCTGATTATAGCAGTACCATTTTCAGTTTCCTGAAAATAAGAAAGAGGCTCCTGTGCTATTACGGAAACAGGAGCCTCTAAAATCATTGACAAAGCCAAGAGTAAGCCAACTATATGTAATCTGAACAAATGCATAAATATCCCTCCAAAAATTACTGATTATTGTTTTTATGGAAATGTATATAGTGATACAACTAATCAACTAATTACTGCAAGAAATAGACAAATACACTGGTACAGCAAAAATCTTGCTAGAAACAAAACTGTGGAATTCGAATTTATGGTTTTCATCAATTGCAGAAGCATAGACAATTTTAATAGCTATACTAATATAAAATCTTCCATAATAACATCACACTAAGGAGCTAATGATGATTAACTCTTCTGAATTTGTGTAGTAGCTCAATTACAATTAAAACAATCAATGTGCTAACTGCAAATGCAATGTAAGCAAATCCTGGAATACTTAATAAAACACTAATTGAGAAAAGCAATCGCAAATGTGTAAAAGTACTCAGAACTCCAGTAATAACTGAACACACTGTTGAAATTAAAACTAAATGTAAAAATCGCATATTAACCTCTATAACATGAATAGGCCCTATGTTCATCAAAGTATTCAGTGAATTCCGAGATCTCGTGCAGTGCATTTGCATCAGGCAAGCATTCTTGTGGCAGATCTGTAATTGCGCCAGCAGAGTTGACAAGAAATACAATATGCTCGGCAGCTTTAAACAAATCCTCTAATGATTTGTGATATACTGACAAACAAATATAAAAATTGTAATCATCTTTCAGCTGCAGTAATTCAGTAACTATTGGTTCCAAAAGTTGATATCTATCATTTATGTCGAGAACAGTTAATGACAGAACTTCCGGTAACCGATTAACCAAAGTTAACTGACGTACTGAGAATACAGACTTGTCTCTCCACTCTCGTTCTGAAGATAAAACAGAACAATACACTAAAGGATGATCGATTTTCTCTAACAGATGATTCTGTAAATACCATGTTTTACCAGACCCAGTGCATCCATACAAAATACAAATCATTTATAGCCCTCCTTGTAAGCATCAAATAACTTCAACGCTGCAAGTGTGAACCCATCTGAGATCCCACCATTTGCAATAAAATGACTTATAGAATCCCATGAAATGAATTCAAGAGATTTAATGCCTTCATACCCAAACTTTTCAATTACATTTTGAGCCTTACAAAAATACACATCGGCTGAACCTGCCAGGCACCCACTATCTGCAACAACTGATCCCAAAAATTTAATACTATTTGCATCAATGGTTGCTGATAGTTCTTCTCTGCACTCTTTGATCACGTTATCTGGACCTGAAATATTTTGTTCTCCGAATCCTCGTGGCAACTCAAGTTGCTCTTTACGTATAGCATGCCGGAAAACCCTTTCAAGTACAATTTTATTGTTATACTCTACGAAGCACACGACGGCTCCTTTTTCAACAGTTGGGAGTAATCTTTCATAAGCAAAGTCCTCCCCCCCATTCACACCAGCAATAAGATCAACAACCATTAAATGAAATGGACTTTTATAAACAACACCAAGTTGCTTCTGCGTCCTTTCCATAAATGTAATCATACGTTGTTTGTCCGTGACAATAGGTAAAACTGGACTCTGTATAAATGCATCTGGTCTCTCCTGCATTAAACAAAAATAGTCATCTAAACATCTTTCATTCCATTTTTCCATAATTTAATTACCTACTTTCCAGCATTAAGCTAAACATTTTTCTGATAGTACTAAACTGCGGATTTCGCGCTTGTTTGCTTTGATTTTAGTTATTGTTGGTATAAAAGACTCACCGAAAAACAAAGACTGCAAGCAGTCAATGGAACGACTTAAACGTTCCTCCGAGACAAAAAATTGAATTTCTGCAACATGCCTCATTTGCAACCCATGAATAACTGAATTATATCTTGGGTGCGTAATCTTTTTGAAATTATAATCTTCAAGTATTACCAATGCTTTTCCAGTTGATGATACTGGAACTGTGACTTTGAAGACTTGTGGCAAATCAGCATTTTTATGCAAATTAAACAAAATAACCTCCTAACGTGAAAAAATTAATAATACATGAATTTTAGGTAAACACCCTAAAATAAAAGAAGATGTTAGCTATTAAGCTAACATCTTCTGAAATAATTATTTTGATCAAAAATTAAGTTTCTGTGGTGTGTCAGACAATTCTAAATAAGAAGTGAAAGATTTCAAAGACTCCAGTGTTTCTTTTGAAAATTCAAACTGAGCAAGAAGCTCATAAAACTTTACTGTATTAAGCAATAACCGTAATTTATCGTGATAAAAATACTCTGGGCTCAAATGAGCAAGGCTATGCCTAGCGTTCATAAAAGGAATACAAGCGTCATGATAATCATAGCGTGGTTTCTTAGAACTGAGGAATCCATAAATATGTCCCTGTGTTACCTTTTGACCATTTAATGCTGAAACAGTTGCATTCAGATAAAAGTATGAATAACACAAGCAATACTCATACATTACAATAATAATTTCAAATAATACTGCAAAAGAGAAATGGTGCTTGCAGTCGAGCACCATTTCTTCTATCACACTTAAATATTTTGGCATATCGTTTTTATCAACATCTTTATACTCAGGCATTTAGTACCTCCTTGCAGCTATGCAACTCAAAACCTCTAAAGCTTGATGAATCTTCTGGTGCCATCCAAACACAAAATCTATTATCTTCATCCTCCACATCTGAAAAATCATAAAGATCCCATATAGGTTTAGTAAATTCAGAATTCTGTTCTCCAGCAAAGACAATATCGCCGCATGGATGCTTTGCCTCAAAATCTAATCCAGGTGTGTAAACAGCTTTCTTAATACCATACTTTCGCATTTGTTCAATAATTTTTTCTTTATTTGTCATGATAAATACCTCCTACTAATTAAAGTCTAGCATAAGTAAAACACTAATGCAATTGTCGGGTAGTCTGCTTACTAAAATTGGAAACAATAATGTTAAAAACACTTCCTCTAAACTCGATCAGTAAACTCAGCACCGATCAGTACGCGTCCATAATCAGCCTCCTGAATACGACGAACAACAGCTCTCCTATTACTTATGCAACCTACAATTCCTAGAATCTCTTCCGGAATAGCCTGAGTCAAATTCAAACTAAAGTGAATTCCTGGCAGTAACTCCGATCCTTTAGCAACATACAAAGAAACACCTGTGGAACTAATATCTTTTGTATTTACAGGAAATGGCATATGTTTGTCAACAAATGCAAGACCACCAATGCTACATGAAATCCTTTGAGTCTTTCTTCTGCTAACTAAGATATTATTAGTATCACAGGTTAAAAGAACCTCACAAGGGTAATCAGTCTTTGTTACAAAAACATTCTCAAATACACATGCATTGCCATCATTAGGTGCATAAACATTCATAGCGACCGAAAAGAAATCTAGCTGCGAAAAGTCATTTTCCTGCAGTGTAACATATAGTAAAGCTTTCCCATACTCATCTTTGCAACCTTTTTGTATAACACCGAGAATAACCTTTAATTTTCTATCTGCAGTGAAATCTAAGATAATCTCAGATCCTGGTTTCATTTCACAAATTTTCACGTAATAAACTCCTTTTTAAATGACAGTGAACACTATCGTTCATTGCCGTGCAATTGTCCAAATGCACGAAACCGCTGTATTTCTTTTACAAAACACAGCGGTATTCAAAAACACTCAAAAAGAAGAAGATTCGTTTGCGCAGTCCTACAAACTGTGCAAACAGAAGTACAAAAGATTATATTCAGCACTTTAGTCGACAAACTAATGTGCTGAATTAGCATACTGCAGAAAAACAGTATACTAAAACAGTGTAGTAGCTGTTACACTACTACACTGTGAATTTTACTTGTAGACAGTTAATTTGCAATCGTCGAAAGACAAATTCCATGTTACGTTGCATGCACGCTCCTCATCCGTTAAGTATGAATTCATCATGTCACTCTTGGCGTTCATAAACTCAGTAAGAGCGCGTGCCTGAAGACCATTAAATCCACTAAAGGTTGGATTATTGATAATGGTGTCTTTGGCATCCATGGAATGCTTTTCAATAATTGTTGAAACAATATCTGTAATTGCATTGTAGGCAATCTGTGTCCTTTTAATTTTATCGCACAGTTCCTTATCAATCCCTTCTGTGCGCTCAACCTGCTTCACATCTTTAGCAAATGTAATGTCTAAAATTCCAGTTGTGTAATCAAGCTTCCAATCTGTAACCACAGAACCATCAGGAACCCTACCGGCATCTTCAACATAGGTTTTAAGCATATTCTGTTTTAAAGAATCCCACTCCTGCATTGCTTCTGCAACACGCTTAAGTAATGATACAAAAAGAACTGTCTGTGTTAAAGTGTCCTTAAGATTCATTGCATGTGTTTCAAGCAGATTGATAATAACACTTTTCTGTGACTGGAAATTGATATCTGCCACGCGGATATCATCACAAGTATCCTTATCAATTGTTATCTGCTGCTTTGTATTCTCGAACTTCAGTATCTGATTCATTTACGTACCCTCCTAATGATTTAACTAAATTAACTAAGTAGTTGTATTCTTCTTCGCCTATAATTGGTACAGCCCACTGCTTTGGAACCCAAAGGTCAAAGACTTTCGGAATTTTATACTTTTTATAGTACTGATTCCAGTAATAAACATTTGCTAAAACTCTGCCTCTGTGTGTCTTACAAATATTTGTATCGCGATGATCAGCGGTGCCATACTTCTGATAATTCCAAGCTGAGCACCAAGAGCATCCCTCCGCAATTGGACAATAGAAGCACTCGTCTGTAGACTGCGTTCGTCTGTCAATAGCATTTAAACAAGCAACGCAATCTTTATCTTTCTGGCATGTAGCAAGGCCAGTATGCACATTACCAATTCTCATAGGCGCTCTACTAGCACCAAGACTACTCTCCATGTAACGAATGCATGGGAAAAGCCAGCCATCTGGATCCATACTAAGCATAGAACCTGTACCACCACACCAATTCTGCAGATCAGTATCTTCCTTTGGATGCCCTAATGTGGACTGATACAATGAACAGTCTAAAAGCTTGTACTTCTTATCAGAAAGCATAAAGTCAGCAAACTTCTTCATTAAATGATACAGTTGTCCTGCCTGCTCATCAGTCCATTCTGCCTCATACACGCAATTGGCATTAATTTCTGTATAACCAAGTCCAACAATATGCATTAAAGCATCATAAATGTATGGAAGATTGTCTGGTGAAATAGTGATCTTACTTCCCATGTAATAACCACGATTCATCCAGTCCTGCGTTGCATACTCCGCAAGATCATAACTTCCTCGACCATCTGGAAAAACACGGCAAGCATCATGCAGTTCCTTATTACCATCCAGGGTAACTGAAAAACTAATACAGTCTTTATTCTTTTGTAAAAATTTCTGAACTTTTGGATCGGTGTACAGTACACCGTTACTACAGATACTAATGCAGAATCTGTCTGCCCATGGATGATTTAACTCGATTGTACGTAATCTGAAATAATCGACAATCTGATCAATTAAATCAACCTCAAGGAAAGGTTCACCGCCAATAAATTCAATAACTATACCAGGAGAGTTCTTTATACTGACATACTCACTAAAGCCGTCCTCGCCTGAAAGAAGTTTATCAATAAACAATTTTGCATTTTCAAACTTCATTCTTCTGACACTCTTATTGATCTGATAGCAGTATGTACAAGCCAAATTACACTTATCAGTAACCTGAAAAGTAACAGTTCTTGTAAGTATACGATCCGGACCCATAGTAGCTGAGCCTTCTGATGTCTCTGGATAGCACTTAGCAATAAAATCTGTGAAACTTGTAAACTTCCTTTGAACAGTGGTAGGATCAATAAGGTACTGCTGATCACAAGTAATAGCTTCTTTGCTTGTAAGCACTAAATGTCTGTAATTGTCAGAAAACTGAAAAGATGACTCTTTAACATGTTTTCCTGCAACTAAATCAATAACGCTCTCCATGACAGCACTAGACTTAAAGTAGGCAACAGAAAAGTCTGATAATAAATCCTGATACTGATCGGAATTAAGCCAATCATCAGTAGAATCATTTAAATGTTGATCTAACATAAAAACAACCTTGTTTTGTGCCATTCTAGCTTCAAACTCCATCTTCTGAATAGCTAATGCAAGGTCTTCTCGCAAATATACATCTAATGTAAACATTCAATTTTCCTTTCTTTATTTTTATGAAACAAATCATTATTTTTGTATAAATAGTGCATAGCACTATTCAAGGTAATAAATTTTCTAATAACATGAATATATTAAAATGAGTGATAGCTTTTATACTATCACTCACTAAATTAAGTTGTTGAAACTGTTAATCCTCCAGCACATCCAGTACCGCAAGAAGCAGTACACGTCTGAAGGCATCCGTTACACATTCCAATACAACTTCCAATGCATAAACCAGTGCAAGCAGCTTTACATGATGAAGACTCAGGCGAAATGCCTACAGATTCACCGGCTGCACGCCTGGCATTAATTGTTGTCTGGGTTTCCCCATTAAACTGTTCCTGAGAAAGCCGGTCAGTTTCTGCGATAAGACTGGAATTCCAAGTTTTAGGAATAGGATTTCCTGTAACTGTTGACTCCAATCCTGCAATATCATATATCTGCATTAAAAGGTCTATTGTCTTTCTTCCGTACTCGGAATAAATCTTATCATCTTTTGTTGGTGTGTGAATAAAATCATACTCACCACCAGCAAATTGGGAAACTGAACCATAAGCACGAGATGGAGTCCATAAACGGTTTGATGGTCCTATACCATTACGACGCTGCATCTCTGCTTTTATCTTGGCTTTCAGGGTAACTAATTCACTTCGACTTAGACCCATTGAAACCTCCATTCTTTAAGCGTATGCTGATGTATTACAAGAAGTATAACAGCCATTGCTGCAACTTCCATTGCAACCTCCGCAATTACTACAACCATTACAATTTGAGCAACCTGTACTACAGCTGCCTTGGCAGTGCCCCGTACAAGTATTCTCACAGTTATCAGCACAGGTTCGTGTGCAAGTACCAGTACAGGTTCGTGTACAATCCTCAGTACATGTATTTGAACATGTACCAGTACAATTATAACTACATGAACTACCGCAACCACTGCATTCATTGTCACAGCCACTACAATCACTTTCACATCCACTAGTACAAGACCCATTACAGCCGGTACATGCAGATGCACAATAATCATTGCAGCCACCTGAGCAACCACTGCAACTATCACAACCACCACCAGAGGATAGCTGACAACTTGAATTACATCCAGAACATCCACCGCATCCACCTCTGCACCCTGAACAAGTGCACCCAGCAAACACAACTTCTGTGTCTTGATTAGCTGTTTTAGCTACTGCTAAACCAAGTGATACAATGGCAGTATCTTTAATAACGTTTCTTAATTTATCATTATTATTTTTAGTCATTTTAATCTCCTCTTAATGAGGAAACTAAATTAGGCATAAGCACTTGAATTGCAGGCTGTATAGCAACCTATGCTACAACTTCCATTGCAGCCTCCACAACTACTACACCCATTACAATTTGAACATCCTGTATTGCAGCTCCCCTTACAATGACCAGTGCAAGAACTTTCACAGTCATCAGCACATGTCCTTGTGCAGGTACCGGTACATGTATTTGAGCATGTACCGGTACAATTATAACCGCATGAACTACCGCAACCAGATGAGCACGCACCCCCACAGCCTTCACAGTCTCCGACGCAACCGCTACAATTTCCACCACATGACCGATGACATGTTTCAGTGCACCCATCTCCGCACCCAGTTGAACATGCACCATCGCAGCTGCAACCATTAAGACTCATTGTATTTCCAGAACAACTAGCGCAATCAAAAGCTTCAACTTCAGCAGTCTCATCAATCGTTATAGCAACTGCTATAGCAAATGTAGACGCAGTTACAGTCTTTACCACATTTCGCAATTTATCATCTTTAGTCATTAAAACTCCTTTCAGAAAAGCTAAAGATGACTTAAAGTTTATGCATAGGCACTTGCATTACAAGAAGTGTAACATCCGACTGAGCAGGAACCATTGCAACCACCACAATTAGAGCAACCATTGCAAGAAGTGCATCCAGTTGAACATGTTTCTTTACAATGTCCTGTGCAAGAATTTTCACAATTATCTGAGCAAACAACATAGCATGTATCCTTGCAGCTATACAAGCAACCACCTGTGCAACCATCACATGATCCGCTGCAGCCATCGCATGTTCCAGAGCAAGTATCAGAACATGTGCCGGAACAATTAGTGCACTGCCAATGACAATTACAATACGCCTCTGCAACTTCTTTATTTTCATCAACAGTAGCAGCAACTGCAGTTGCCATGCTTGCAACGGTACAAGTGCTTACTACTTTCTTTAGCTTCTCTCTGTTTTTATTCTTATTGTTTTGATCCAAAGTGAGTGAGCTACTCTCTCTCTCTCTCTCTCTCTCTCATAATATTTACCTCAGAAGAAAAGCTAAAGATGACTTAAAATTTATGCATATGCACTTGCATTACAGGAAGTGTAACAGCCAATTTTGCATGAACCGTTACAACCACTGCAAGACTGACACCCATTACACGATGTGCATCCAGTTGAGCAACTACCTTTGCAATGTCCTGTGCAAGAACTTTCGCAATTGTCAGCACATGTTCTAATGCATGATCCGGTGCAAGTTCCTGTACAACTGCCAATACAACCGCCAGAGCAGCCTCCTGAACAGTCATTAGAACAACTGCCCCCACAGCCATCGCAACTGTCAACACAGCCACTAGAGCAGCCTCCTGAACAGTCATTAGAACAACTGCCCCCGCAACCACTTGAACAACTATCACCGCAACTATTGCACTCTCCACGACATGTTGTAGTGCAACTAGTACATGCCGTACAATAACCCGTACAACCGACAGTGCAAGCACTGCCACAACTAGCACAATTCGAAGAGCAAGTAGTGCAACTTGTACAACCATTACACCCTGAACAAGTACACCCTGCAAATGCAACTTCTGCTTCTTGATTAACAGTTTCAGCTACAGCTAACACTACACATGTTGCTATACCAGCATTTATTGCTTTCTTTAGCTTTTCTTTATTTTTGTTAGTTAAATTGTTATCATTATCTGAAGAGCTGTTGATCTCTCTCTCTCTCTCTCTCTCTCATTTGATCACCCAATAAGAAAAACTAAAGATGACTAATGCTGACTAACTATAAGAAGATGCATTGCATGATGTGTAGCATCCTGTACTGCAACTTCCGTTGCAACCGCCGCAATTACTGCAACCATTACATGAAGTACATCCAGTTGTACAACCACCTTTACAGTGACCTGTACATGAATTTTCGCAATTATCAGCGCACGTCCTGACACAAGATCCTGTACAGGTGCCGGTGCAGTCATCTTGACAATCCGCTTTACACGTTCCTGTGCAGTTGTATGAACAACTATAACCGCAACCAGAGCAACCACCAGTGCAACCACCGGTACAGTCATTAGAACAACCACTACCGCAACCTTCACCGCAACTAGTACAGCTGCCAGTACAACCAACACAATTACTGTCACAATTAGAACTGCAAGCATATCCGCACCCATCAACACACGTTGAACAATTGAATGTGCAATAACTATCGCAGCCACCACAACTTGCAGCAACAACTTCATCCTGTGCATCAATGCTAGCAATTACTGCAGTAATTGCTATTCCTGTAACAACTGCTTTCTTTAGTTTTTCTTTAGTTTTTTCTTTCCTTTTACTATTTACTGAGTACCCCCCCCCACCCGATTACACCAGTAGTCAGGGAAGTATTTTTGTTATCACTCATAGAAATTACCTCTAATCGTCCCAAACAGACGCTGTGGCGGACCAAGCTGACCCATTCCAGTACTTCATCACACCACGCCCACCATGAGACGTATCAATCCAAAGTTTACTTTTGTTAGCTGGTGCTGAATTACCAATACAAACACCACCGCCGCCACCGGCTAAGTTATCCTTAACCGTAGTAGCCGCATTAGTTGTTGTTACAGTAGACTTGGCAAGCAAAAGCAAACCAAGAACACCTAAAGATGTTTTCTTCAAAAAGTCCAAGCGACTGATTTTTTCAGTTTCTGCACTAATTGCATTCTCCTCTTTCATCTGAAGAATCCTCCTTTCAATTAAGCGTGCTGTACGTATCTTTTGAGTCTTCATTTTCCTTATGTCCTGTTAAATCCGGAGCCTGACTCTCTGGCTCTTTATCTGTATCATTCTTAGGCTCATCAACTACCGATTTTTCTGAATCATCGGAATGCGTCGCAGCTGCATCTTTTCCCTTGTCATCATCAATTAGGTGATAGCACATAATATCAGCAATCGAAATATTTTGTGCCTGAGATGCTGGGATAGTGATAGTAAGTGTGCCAGCATTCGAATTCACCTGATAAGTTGGTGAAATATCATATTGACTTGCGTAATCAACATCAACAACAGTACAATTCTTTAAATACTCATGAGTGAATGTGTATGTAACATTGCTTCCACTTGCCTTCCACTGAGCTGCTGTAATAGTAAAACCTGGCACCATATCAACTTTATAATGACCATTAGCAGATACAATAAAAGCATTTAACCGTGATTGTAAAGCCTTAATATCAGCAGAATTAGTATTAACCTGATCCCACAATTTCTGAATCGCGGTATCATACTTAGAAGTCAAGTCAGTAATCTGCTGATTGATATTTGTAATACTTGCCTCTGCATTTGTTACCCTTGTAGTTACTGCTGTCAGATCTGCTTTAGTTTGTGCTAAAGATGCATTAGTATCGTCAATGCTGGCTGTAAGCTTCTGATCTAAAGCTGTGATAGTCTGATTTAACTCAGTAACTTTAGTATCAATAGTTGTGCTAAGCTCTGTCTTAGTATCATTGATACTCCTAGTCATCTCTTCTTTTGTCTTATTAATCTTAGTTGACAACTCAGTTTTATTGGTAGCAATGGTTTTATTTAAATTATCAACATTATCACCAATTGTCTTGTTAAGATCATCAAGATTTTTAGAAATCTGTTGCTGCAAATCTTTCTGCACATCAGTAATTGTAGAATTTAATTCAGCTTTATCTGCATTCTGCTTGTCAGAAAGTTCCTTTTTGTCAGCATTTTGTTTATTGATTATTTCAGTGTAATTCTTATCGATCTTCTGTTGTAGCTCAGACTTGTTACTAGTCATATTCTGAGTAAGCTGTGTAATATTCTGCTGAATTATCTTATTTAAAGACTCCTTGGAACTGGTAATCTCATTCCTGATGGTTGTCTCTGTTTGATTTAAAGCTGTATTTGCTTTTTGATCATTACTATCTGTATCCTTACGTAAAGTGTCAATACTTCCAGTAAGCTTTGTAGTGAGCTCTGTAACACGATTATCAACTAAGGTCTGCAAAGAAGTTTGAGTCTTGCTAATGTTTGTTGTTATCTCCTGCTTCAAAGCTTCCTGTGAATCCGTGAGATTCTTCACCTTCTGATTCAGAATATTAGTAAATTGTTGCTGTGTCTTGTCAATCTGAGTTGTAACATCAGTAATATTACTAGAAATCTCCTGCAACTGCTTCTTTGTTTCCTGGTCAGATTTAGCCAAATCTGACACATTGGTTGTCAAAGTCTTAATGTTTGTTAATGCAGTTTTAATTTGTGACATGCACTCGTTCTGTGTATTCATAAGATCATCCAAAATATCCTGAATATCAGTAACATCCCTTGTCAAACGATCGCCTGTCTTTTTATTGTAATGAATCTGTGCAAGCAGCTCCGTCTCAAGTGCATCAAGTTTCTCAGTTAGTGATGTATCAACGGCATGAATTTGAGAACTTGTATCGGTGGATGAATTTTGATACGTATTATTGATTGCACTTACAGTCTTCTTTAATGACTGATTTGAGTTATCAAGTGCATTTAAAGCCTTCTGAATATCCAAAATCTGCTTATACTGCGTTGTTGAACCATCAACAGTAGACTTTAAATCTTCCTCCGGTAAAGCATATGCAATGGCATTAGCAACTGCATTAGCAACATAACTCTTTGATAAATCAGTTAAAGTGCCATCTGCCTGAATATCTATATTACCGGCATCCACTGTGTCATTAAGTGTTTTTACAACTGCGTTTAACACTTTCTGATACTCTTCATCATTAAGTGTACGCTTTTCTGCTTTTAATGTACCTTCAACAATTGGCATCGCCCACTTCTTGATACTTTCTGTATCACGCAGATCTGACTCCTTCATAGGTTCATTTTGGTTTAAAGTGTCATATGTTCGCAGCTTTACTTCAGTTGCAAGTGTTACTTCTGGCTTTTGCATTGTGTAAAAAAGAACACCGCATACTATAGCAACAGTTAGTACTGCAGAAAGAAGGATCTTTCTACTTCTGTCAAGTTTTTTGATTTTCATAATCATTCCCCTTTCATAAAATTTGATTAGCATAGATAAGAATTATACTAAAACCGGCATTGAGCTTTTATACTCAATACCGGTAGCAAAGGGAATGATTTTACTCCGATGAAGTTTTTGTATGCTTCTTCCTTTCGCACACAAAACTAATACCAATACTAAAAACATAAATAGCAATCATAGGTATTCCAACAATCATCATCGAGACAACATCTGGTGGAGTGATAATGGCAGCAATAATTGCAATTATCACAATAGCTGGCTTCAATCCTTTCTGCATTACAGTATGGTTCAAAATCCCAGCAATGGTTAGTAATGCACTAAATAAAGGAACTTCAAATAAAAATCCCATTATCCAAGTTGTTGTCAAAAACAAACTGAGAAAAGAACTTACAGTTGCGTACCCAGTGATCTCAAATCCTTCTGAGTATGAATACAAATACTGAAATACAAAAGGAAACAGAATTTTTATGCAGAAAATAATCCCAAGTGTAAATAAACTGATAAAAACTATTAAGCCTATAAGTATCAATTTATGTACACGTTGTGATGAAATTGCTGGCATGACAAATGCAAGCACATTCCAGATTATTAATGGAAGACTTGCAACTAGAGCAAGAGTGCCACACAACCTTAACGATTGAAGCAGCATTTCCTGTGGTGTAACATAACCAACTGTAAAACCGGCATCCTTGCCAATCTGAATGAACCACTTAGTAATAGAAGTTGCATTATAATAACAAAAACAAAAAACAGCTATGAAAAAAGCAAGGCATGCAATGGCACGCTTTTTCAGCTCATGAAAATGCTGAGTCAATGTCAATTGGTTTTTATTGTTCATCAACTACATTGTCCTTCTCATCTTTTTCTTCAATGCCTTCTTGCGAATCTTCACCAGACTTAAACTCATCCTGCAAAATCTTTTTGGATTTTCCAAGTGACTGTGCAAGCTTCGGCAATTGTTTACCACCAAATACAACCAAAATAATTGCAAAAATAACAATTAGTTCTAAAAATCCTATTCTCATTGTTTAATCTCCTTTTCATTTTTAATTCATTTTTTACTTCTATTATCTGCGTATCAATATCCTTCTTTAAATCGGTAACGGGTTGGATGGCATCCATAGCTGACTCAGTATCTTCAATTATGTTTTTAGTGACCTGCTTAGCACAATTTAAGAATACACCAGCCATTCTAGCATAAGTGCAATAATAACAAATAGTTCTATAAATCCTATTCCCATTGTTTAATCTCCTTTTCATTTTTTAAATTCATTTTTTACTTCTGTTATCTGTGTATCAATATCCTTCTTTAAATCAGTAACTGGTTGGATGGCATCCCTAACTGGTTCGGTGGCTTCAGTGATGCTTTTAGCGGCCTGTCTAACACGCTTTAAAAATACACCAGCCATCCTAGCATAATCAGACAATTTTTCCGGTTTAAAGAGGGCTATGACTATAATAATAATTACAAGTAATTCACTTAATCCTATTGACATGAATACACCTCTCTAAAATACTACAATCAGAATAATAAAGGGATTTGAAACATTATGCTCCAAATCCCTTAACAACTATTTTTTATTTAAAATATACTTTGCTGCCTGCTCCGCTTTAGATGTGGCTCTGACAATTAAATGTTTGTCTGCCCTTAAAGCTGCAGCCCAGTTTGCAAGATACGAAATTGAATTAGTTTTTACTTTTTTATCATCAATACCAAGTGTTGCTAATAAGATTGAGCTGCCAATTTCGGCAATTAATTCCTCTTTGCTGTAAGCATCAACATTATCAACAAAAGAAACAAGATTTCTATTTAATCGGTCTGCCGACCCTGTTGAATGAACTACTTCATGAAAAGCTGTCGAAAAGAAATCACCTGCAGACCGAAAATCTGTGCGCTTTGGTAATCTTATTAAATCTGTTTCAAATGAGTAATATGCCTTATTACCACCGAACTCTACCGGAATTTTTTCTGCAGATATGTACCGATCAAATACTGTCTGCGCATCAGGATACTCTTCATCAACTATTTTACTTTTTCTAGCACAATAATACTCAAGCTGACTTGAATGAAATACCACATAATACTTAAGCATTGGAATATCTTTTACTAAATCTGGGTTCTCTTTGTCTTGTACAACAAGATGCTTCCAGAAAACAATTCGTTCACCAATCTCGCCCTGCTTAATATGATAGCCCAGATCAGTCCATTGGCTAAAAGTTGCATACTCACCTGAATGTTTTAAAAGCATTTGATTAAGTAAACTATAATTTCTTTTACTTATTGTATTATAAGCAAGAGAAGAGCAGACCCAAGGTTTCTTCCATGGTTTTGTACCGTTTTCCAGAGCTTCTACAACCCTATTCGTTATGCTCTCATAAATATTCATTAATTATGCCTCCTTCAATAAGACTTTGTACAAGTTTTGCATAGAAGTTCCGTTATAATAATGAATATTCTCTTTATTTGTGCATGCAGCAATCTTATACATTAAAGCATGGTTCATGCGTGCTGTGGCAACGACTACTGGAGTATCACTTGGTATTTCACGATTAACATCAAAGATGAATTCTGCCCTGGGTATCCTTTGTAAAACTTTCTGCTTATCTGTGCCAATCAAATGACCAAAAATAATAACTCTATCAGCAATAACTACATCTGTATCTGCTTGATTCATTGACTCTTGAGAATCTGTAATATCAGTCAGCATCTTTTGTAGTGAGTCAATATAAGCATTCTGCGCTTCGCACTCCTCCCTTACAGTTGCAAGTTCTATATGCAAAGCTTCGACCTCTGAATTTTTCTGCTGGATAATATACTCTTTCGTATCCAATCCCATTTTTACTGGAATCTGCATTTTCTCATCATAATGGGCAGCTTTTAGATCAGACAATTCTTCCTGTAATGCCGTTATCTTTTCTGTCAAATGCTGATTTGTTACACTTAACTCCTTTAACGATATTGTGTCTATGTATGCTTGCTTGTAAAACTGATCCAGTATCATTTTTGTGCAGACGGAATCAGCACGTTTTGAAAGTAATTGGACTGTGAGCTCCTTTAAAGGTAAAATAGTTGCATAGTGTTCCTCAGAAATATTACGCATAAACTGTCTGATCTCTGTATAATCATGATCTTCGATTACATAAGTAATTAAATTAACATCAATTGTATTTAGAACCCATTGCTTTACAAGGTCAGGATCTATTTCAAGCAGCTCAGGAGATAATGTCACTAAACCACTTGTCCAGTTCATTGGGCTATAGTAACTAACAGCAATCTTCTTAATACTTGTACAAATATCATCCCAAGATTTGGCATTATTACATTGTAAATACATATCTAATGAAGACTGCTCATATTCGGACAGATGTTTATCAGAAAGTTTATATATTTCAGATGTATTTTTATCACCAAACTTAAGTCTATAAGCTTTATACATAAAGGCGATTGTCTCCCTATGCATATCAGCATAGCAATTTCGAACTACTGGCCTCAATACCTTTAGCATACTGCCTGGAGTTTTTGATGTAAATTTTCCGTTATCAAGATAATCGGACAAAAATAACCATGCTAACTTAAAAGCTCGATCACTTGTAGAAAAAATATCCAAAAATAGCTGCATAAGTGGTAATGTTTCTTGCGTACTTTCTGAGATATCAGTTGTATTTAAACCCTTAATAAATTTCTTTATGTCACGAATAGATGTAAATGAGTAATCAAGATTCTGATAAACACGCTTAAAGGTTTCAAAGATACGATCAAAAATAATATCAGGAATTTGGTTATACCTTTCATACAGTTCAGAAATTTCGGAATCCTTTAAATACCAAAGTAATTCGTGCAGGGCATTATTATCTTTCATGCAATAATTTAAGATAACTGCACTTGCAATACATTCAAACTCTGATGTAACTGGAATCCATGGGCCGTATGTGTATGAGATCAATTCATAACAAGGTTCATAGTTAGCAAAAACATCAAGATACAGATTTTTGATCTTATTATTACCTTGCTTGTATAAGTGATGCAAAATTACTGTCAGTAGCGTAGATTTGCTATCTTCCTCAGAATTATAGGCGTGATATAGTCTACTGTTATGTGACAATGCTTCTAAGAAATCATTCAGTGAAGGCTCCTTATCAATCTGTTGCATATGTAATCCTCCAAAAAAATAAGAGCGTCATTGTCAAAACGCTCTTAAATATTCATTATTATGAAACGAAATCCTGTATCCAGCTTTCATTGAAACGCCCGGCATACATAATGTATCTGCCATCGCTATCCCAAAGCTGCATACCTTCTTTCTTTGCCACAATGCTCAAAATGTTTTTAGATAAACGAGAGACTATTGAAATATGATCATCAACCGATTGTACAATTCGATAATCATTTATCACTCTTGGTGCATCTTGTGCATCTGAAACATTGTTCAAGTGCCAAGTGCTAAACTTTTCAAAATCAGAAATAATCTCATTCCAGTTAGGATACTGTTGTAATAACTTTAGAATAGTTACAGCTCGTGCTCCGCTGTAAATAACACCATACTGTGATTTTACATCTGTAAAATGAGTGAAATCTGATAAATTGATATTGTTATTAAACTTTTGCAAAACTGCCTGAATGTAAACCCAATCGAAAATAATAGCTGCTGAGCTTGCAAACTCTTCACTACCAGCATTTTCCTTATCTTTCATCAGTGACTTACACACATCAAATACTGCTTTATCATCTAAACGCTGCTTAGCAACTGATAACTCAGAACCAACAGCTTTAGGCGAATTTAAAGAAATGTCAAGCGGAAATCCGCCAAACACATAAGCAATCTCACGATGCAGATTACTAATATCCTCCTGCACATCTTGGCTTGACGTATATTGCAAACGATAACTAATGACTTTCTTATTTGGTGTTATAGTCCATACATTTCTAATTGCCATTTTCAATCTCCAATCTTTGACCAACAAATTCTCTAATCAGCTCACTCAAATTATCTTGATAATCCCCAGACTTTAGCTTATCGGGTGTAATATAAATAAAAGCTATATTAAGTGTATCTGCATACAGTAATAAACAACCAATAATCTCATCTGAATTGCAAATAGTAAACACGTTTTTACGAACATCGCGATTATCAATCAAAAAATGTTTCTGTCTATCATCCTTACATTCGAAATCCAGGCAGTTAGTTAGGTCGCAATAATACTGTGTAACGCCATTAGATTCTTGTATTTCACACTGCATAATGTCTCCTTTAACTATGTCCTAAAATAATTCTGTAAATACTACTGAAAGATCAAAAATATAACTACTACATCCAAGTGCGGTTGCTGCTTCATTAATGCTCCGTAATGGTAAATTGACAATAAGCACACCATCAAGATTCATACATTTTCCATTTTCAAACTCAAAATTACTTAAATAGATTGAATTTATAGAAAAGTATGATATAGGACTCTCCACTCTCACAATTGTAATATCTGCCTTTGTAAAAGATGTGGTGCTATAAATAAATTGGGCAACCTGCTCAGAAGTTTGGGCACTAAAGAATCCGAGCAATGGATATACCAGTTGCGTTTCCTTCCAATTTGTTGAATCTTTCATTTGAGTATCTTCTTGATCACAATTCCCAGTAAATACAGAAACATGATTTTTCAATTTCTGCTTAACATAAACCATGAAATACATAAATTCTCCTCTCAGATGGCTGCTGAGCAGCCCTAACATAACTAAACTTCTGCTGTAAGTATTGATACAACAGAAAAGGGCAAGCTGCCTATAAGCAACTTGCCCTTAGTTAATAACTGAGATAAATTTATGTATTACATCCAGCAACTATGTTTTCTTCCAGTCTTTTCTATTACAGCCTCTGCTTCATCCAGTGACAAATAAAAATCACTTGCCGTTGCGCGATCCACCATTACTTCAACACCAGTAATGGAACCAGCCAGTACACGATCTGGCAGAATCCGTGTAACTGTACAAGGTATAGTTGAAACCCCTGATACGTCCTCTGTTAACATAAAAATAGTCTGATTAATTTGCAATTTATCTGTAGTTACCATAAAACCTCCAATACAAAAACAGCCGGAGCATTACTCCGACTGTTTTTCTTCTATAAAATTTGTATCTGTTACAGGAACCTGCGATGTGTCAATAATACAAGGTGATATAACATTACCGACTATCATTGTCGAGATTTTCTCAGGATCCTGGTTGTAAAATACATACTCTATGTCCGAAATTTCCATATCAGACAATTTAAAGAATTCAAGAGTGTATTCATCATTTACACGCGAATATGAAAAATCTTTAATAAATATTTTCTTATTCACATACTCTGTCAAGGCACCTTCAATTAAATCACGTTCCATTCTTACAGAACATTTATAAAAATTCAAAAACTTTGAAAAATCTAATCGACGAAGTACCATTTTATAGTCACCGTCCGAAATAGTACCACAACGGATCATTCTGTAAATCCTGTAACGTTGCTGCATTAAAGGCATATACAATAATTTTGCAGCTTCATTATTAAGCTGATCACGCACATAAGTAGGTAATCTGGTTATCAAACCTTCTTCCACCTGCTTCGTAATATATAAACTTGGAAAGTACTCAATATACTTAATGCCGTTCAACTTTACTGGTGAAGTATCTCCAACGAGACCATATGCCTGCTGATGGACTCCATGTTTATAAACATCAATCTTAATATGCTGTAATTTGGCAATTCGTGTATTGACACGCTCCCGATCAGTCTTTGTAATGATACGATTTACACCATTTTTTAACAAAACAGCTTTAACAAGCTCATTTTCTGCAATCAAGAAAGAACGCTGTTCAGCATCTGCCTGAATGGTTCTGTTAATAAAATAAGAAATAATATTAATGTCTAACATATCAAGTAAAGTAACAAATGAGCCATCTACTGTTCCATCATATGTGATGATTGTTTTTACATTTGAATCATTCGGATCCTGTATTGCTATTTGTGTAACACCATTTTTATTTATTGGGTATTGTGCGCGTGTAGCACTGAAGATTGATTTATCACCCAAATAATCTAAATAAGTAACAGTCTGACTGCTCAAATCAGAATGATACTGATCCTTAATTATCTGCAGAATATTGATTATAAGATCACTCTCAAAATTACAATACTGATTTCTAGCTGTTATTTTATCAGCACCTGGGTAGTCAATCATCTTTGACTGGCTATCCTTTGCCCACAGTTCAACAATCTTGTATTCATCATTAATAATATCAAGCAGTGACTTTCCGGCATACACCGTTTCACGCTGCTCTGAATTTAAAGCATTGTAGGCATATACTTTGTTTTTAGCAAAAAACTTATCCAGATCATCTGGTGTTTCCCAGAGCCTAGTATCAATGTCATTCTTGCAACGCTTCAGATATCGATTCTTTTTTGTCGTCCTTGATCTCATTTTCAATGTCATTAATTTTGAGAGTCCTCCTGGATCCTTATCAAGAATCTCTGACATTACTAAATACATTATTAAGTCGAACAGAGAATTATCATAATTTTTACTTTTTGTGTGATGTGTATCATAAAAAGATACAAGATCTGAATCCAAATATTTTTTAATATCTGATATTATCGCTGCAGAAATATTCTTCATAATAAACCCTCCATCAGCTTTATTATATTCACATTTCTGTTTTGTTTCAACCTCAAAAGTGTGTATCATTTCTTAGTGCATCTCCCATTGATTGTCCATGATCTAATAGTGCTACACAAAAAGTGTAGATGATTTCATAGTGCTATGCTTTAAAATGTCTTCAATTTCTTAGTGTATTTCTAACGTGCTTAAAAAATGTAGCCAATTTTTTAGTGCAAAAATAGTAATTGTAGTCAGTTACATAGTGCACCACTAATATGTCTACAATTTCTTAGTGCAACACTATAATTGTCAACCTAATTCATACACTAGTTTACAATAGAATTTTTGTATACAAATCCTTAGTGCAGTTCTCGAAAATGTCAATGATTTTATAGTGCTTCTAGCTCTATTGTCTACAAAAACATAGTCTTTTTATTGCAACTGTAGCTAAATTCTTAGTGCAGTTCTTGTATTGAATTAAAGTGTCATTAAATTCTTAGTGCAATTCCTGAAAGTGTAGCTGAATAGCTAGTCGCTGCAAACTTTCTGTATCAAGTTTTTTAGTGCAAAAATAAAAGTATAATCTGATTTATAGTGCAAAAACCAATTTGAAAAAATCAAGTAAAACAGGCATAATTCAAACTTGAAAGGAGGTGCAGGACATGCAGATGGAACTTAATCTGATCAAGCCCAGACTGGCAACAAGTGTAAATGTTAACATTCGAGCATTAGTTAAAGCCGTTGGTATACGACCTAACTATACAGAATACAATTACGATACGAAATCCATCAAGTATATCAATGAAAAGAATGCTTTCGGTGATGGCATTGCTTTAAACAAAAATGCTATATTATTATACATGTACCTGCATTTCCTTAATGTTAATGCTAATGCTCATGCGGTATTAGATATTTATGAAGCAAGCAAGTATCTTTCTATACCAGAAAGAACAGTGATTCACAACATGAAGATCTTAAACCGTAAAGGATATTTACGATTCTGTGAAGGAGACCTCTCCGGAACTTATCACATCTTCATTGACTACTATGCAGACAATAATCTACCTGCATCAAGAGGTGGATCAGGCTTCATTACACTTACAAGAAATATATTTGATAAACTGCGAACCTTAAGGACAATAAATGCCTTAAGGTTCGCTATTCGTGGTTTAATGGATCAGTTTCCGGGAAAACAGAATGTCGGTACAAGTACTGGATGTGATCTGAGTAAACTGAAGACAGTGTTCCCATCCTATACACAAGTTAAGGATATCTATAAGATTCTAAGCAATTCAACTATAAAAGAAATGTTTGATATTGCAATTGCAGCATCCGGCAAATACATTAAAATTAATGCAACTAAATCATTTGATCCACGAAAAGAACGTCAGGAACTTATTGCTAAGTCTGAAAAGAAGATTCGTGAATTCTTTGATAGCATGAACTTAAAGTATCCAGATGACCAGATTCATCCAAGTAAAAAGGAATTCCATGACATTGGTAAGATTGCACTGCGTATCCCATTGGATAGCATCACAATGGCAATAAAACAAGTGTATGTCAACAATAATGGAACTCCGATCAGGAATCTCCCAGCATACATACGAACGCTAGCAAACAGAATTATATCCTAGTAAGCTGCCCAATACTTACAAAAAAGCCTACCCGAAAGGATGGGCTTTTTGTAGTGCAATAAATTAGAAACTTGCATGTAAATGCACTGCTGTAGCAAAGAAAGTTATCAACATCAAACAAAAAATATAGTGCATAAGTATCCTACTATGTTTATCTAACTTTAAATAATGTGGATCTTGAAAAAACAATTGTGCATAATACAGCATGTGCTGGCATAATGCATTCTACTTATTTGATAAAATAAAGAAATCCCAGTAAACTGCGGCTTCCCGGAAAACAGATTTACTTATCATGTCTATTCTGATCATACTGATATTATGAGTATGGTTATCCATGTGACAAAAATACTGGTGAAACGAAAGTAAATAAAGTAAACAGGTCACCAAACAGCGTAAAAGGCTCATAGAGCCAATGCTGCTGTTTAGGTATATAAGTCTTGCATCATTTAAATTAAAGACGTTTATGACCCTTTTAAAACGTTCAAATTATCACAGCTTTTAAATCATGCAAACAATCAGTGCACTCAATAAATTATGTACGTTAAAAACAATATAAACGCTATGAACATAAGTAACATAAAAAACATTAAATAAATCAGTAACATAAATGATACATCAAACACCTAGAATACTAAGACGATTATAAGCTACAAAACATTGAAAACACTTAATGCATTAGAAACGGTGAAAACATCGTAAATATTATGAACATAAGTAATATTGAAAACATCATAAACATAAAAGGTGATTTAATTTATCCAGTTACCTGAGGAGATACTACTGCTCGTAGCGTTACAAGCACATAACACATTCTAAATGTTATAGTGTTATAAAATAATAGTAAGATAATATAAATATTTAACATATTAAATGTAAGTAACGTTGCATAACATTAAAACAATAATAACATTATATGTATACAAAACATTATGAACATAATAAACATTGAGTACAACATGAACACAAAATACATTGTAATCAGCAAAGAAACTGCAGCTAATGTCACTGAAAACTCTATGAACATTGTAAACATAATGAATACAAGTAACATAGAAAGGATTATAAACATTGTAATGATACATAATATGGTACACACTGAAAATAAATAAAACATTGACAAAATATTGAAAAACTAATGTTTATTCGATACACTAGGTATCTATAATATAATAAAGATTTATGGTATGCAAAAGATTCACTACACACTCAGTTTATAATACTTGACATATTTACAAAACTTATGATATAATCTTAATACACTATAGATTGAATAAACTATAAGGAGGTAATACATTACATGGCTACTGTAATTGCAATAGCAAACCAAAAAGGCGGTATTGGAAAAACAACAACGGCATGCACACTGGCATCTATGCTTGACTATGCCGGGAAAAAAGCATTATTGATTGATGCTGATATGCAATGTAATTCAACAGATACCTACAATGCCAAAACAGAAAACATAGCAACGCTGTATGACTTGTTAAAAGGTACAGAGGGTGTTACCCCAATGGACGCTGTACAAAAAACAAGTTACGGTGAAATAATACCGGCAGACAGATTACTTGGATCAGTTGACATTGAACTCCAAAAGGATCCAATCATGGGAATTTACCGTATGAAACAATTTATGGATCCGCTCAAAGAACATTATGACTATATTATCATAGACACAAACCCTACAATAAATCATCTTCTTCTAAACTGTATGGTAGCAGCTGATCAGATTGTTATACCAATGTTAGCAGACAGATTTAGTCTTATTGGTTTACAACAAGTTTTAGACACTGTACATAGCGTGCAAAGCTTGCCAAATAAAGATCTGAAGATAGCAGGCATTTTACTTATTAAGTATAAAGCTAATATGGTACTTGAACGTAATGTACGTAAGTCGCTTGAAAATTTAGTAGAACAACTTAATATTAAATTGTTCTCAACAACAATCAGAGAAAGTGTGGCTGTAAGGATGGCACAAGCTGCACAAACACCTTTAATTGAAGCTGACTTTAAAAGCAACGCAGCAAAAGATTACAGAGCATTTGTAAAAGAATTGTGCGGCATTACAATTGAAAGAAAGGATGCAAAACATGGCACTAAATAAAAACTTCGACCCAATAGCCGGATTATTTAATAATATAGAGCACATAAAACCAGAATCATCTACAGATAAAACATCAAAATCTACTGAAGCTTCTGACGGTACTAAAGAGGAGAAGCAAGCTGCTGTAACAGAATCATCTAAAGAGGAGAAAGCTGGATCTGTTAAAGATGAAAAGCAGGAGACCGCTAAATCTTCAAAAGATGAAAAGCAGGAGACCACTAAATCTTCAAAAGATGAAAAGCAGGAGACCGCTTCAGAGTTAACTAAAAATGAATCAGATGTTACTAATAAAACATCTGAAGATAAAATGAAACATGAAGCTAATGAAAAAGATTCTGCAGATACTACTCTGAAAAATCTTGATGAAAATAACAATAAAGAAACATCAAGCAAGCCGGATGAACCTAAACTTGAACAGGAAAATAAATCGGAGAAAGAAACAAATCTATTTAATTCTGTAAAAAAAGCAGATTTGATTCCAGGTGATGCATTATCTGATCTGGACTTTACACTTGTAACAAATGGCACAACAATACCTAAAGAGCAAAAACGCTGGTTAGAAAGAACTGCAATCAAAAAAGGAATCAGTCGTGAACAATACATTGCTCAGATTCTTGCAAATGAATATCAGGTAAAAACTAAAGTTAATGAATACTTTGCTGACATATTTGTTGAAAACTTCAATAAAGCAAATAAATCAAATGTTAGATTTAATTACCGTATTCCAGCTTATCTTAATGAATACCTTGCGGAAGCAGCCAGCGAAAATGGAATGAAGAAAAATGTGATGCTCAGTTACTTCATAAATGAAGAACAAAAACATGAACATCAAATAAATCGACCAATCAAAGCTATTGATGAGAATCAATCTGATGATTACGATGAATAGTGTAATCCAACTATTCGCTAAATTCCGGTTTAACGAATAGTTGGCAATTTTTAAATCAAGAATTAACTTTTTTAAACAATTTGGCTGATTCTCTAACTAGCATAACAATGGCAAATAACAATTGAACAATCAAGAGGCATGCAAGTGTTCCAGTTTTAGCTTGTAGTGCATATGCCATTAATGGAATCCATAATGGAATACACGTCAATACACCATTGTAAGAACCAAGAGTGGCAACGATCCAAACAGGTATTATAAGCCATAAACTAAACTTGTCAATTGGACACTGAAAATACATCATGATGCAACAATAAATCAGAAACAAGGCCAAGCCATCAAGCATACAAATAATACTAGATGCGCTTGAGATAATTGGATGCAAGCCACCTGCATTAACAAGCTTATTCCAGTTACTTATCTTGCCTTTGTCACTTTTAATCTTTTTATTTAAAGTTTCGGTATCTACAGGAAATACTTCATTCACCAACATTTGCTGCGCTTCAAAAAATATCTTTTTCTGTAATGAATTAAAGTAAACTGAAGAACAATTAACAGATTTTTCATTATCGCAAACAATTGAAATATTCGTAGCCAAATCCTCAAAGTGGCAATCAATACCACGATCTGCTAAGTAATTCGCAATCTCAGCTGCAAAAGTCAGCCCATGCTTTTTAGTCAGTGAATAACATGAAGCAACGTACAGTTTCTGCTTACCCGTGTAATGTGCAGCAATAAGCATTTCTGCAATCTCCTGGCATGAATAGCCGCTTACGGTTCGTTTACGCTTATTACCGTGCCCACATAAATACAATGCCCTCTCTGAAGGAACTGATGTAAAATCAGCTGTTTGCAGAACACATGGTGATCCTACACTAAAGAACTTAGCGTCGCAGCTTACAACAGTATCAGTCATAAGTTTACCCTTTTTACTTTTTGTAGCAATAATTACTCCTAATCCTTTTTGCATAATTTTACCTCTGAATTAATAACATTTTTTGCAGGAACTCAATAATATTTGGTGATAACGTACCAATAAGTTGAATAACACCAAAAATAAGTGAAGCACAGTTTAACCATGTGAATACAGTTGCTAATCCGGTTTTGTAAATTAAAGCCAAATGTCTAGCTTGGAGAATACCGAAAACAGCAAAAATAATACCTAAACCAGGTAACTTTAGCAGAAAAACAAAAACAGAAGCGATAAACAAAACAGCACTGACTAACGCAGCCATACTAGCAGATTTATCCCAAGAAGTTCTCACGTACTTCTGTAAATCTGCTTGTTCCAAATAATTTGGTTCATCCTGTGCATTTCTAAATTCAGAAATAGCATTGGAAATTTCAACTGCACTCTCCTCACCAAAGTCAGTGATAATATCATCTAAACTAACTAGTGGAGACTCTTCTAAAGATTCTACTAAATGCCGATCAAGGTTAAACCCTCTTGCCTGCATAAATTCGTATAAGCTGCCTTGCATAATAGTACTGTTCTGGTAGCACCCAATAATATCAATAATATCATCACGTTTTAGAATTGCTGTACGTGAACTGAGCAGCAACCGTAATGATGGCTCAAATGTATCTGGATTGATCTCAACAAAAAGAAGATCCTGAAATCGATGGTCTGGAATCCTCTTAAAAAACACATCATCTGTTATTGGAGCAACTTCCCATCCTAAATAGCAGACAACCATATCCTTCTTAGACAAAGCAAGCTGATTCATGTAGTTTGACAACTTTACAAGTATTTTATTGTGATCTTCAATTGTAGTGAAAAAGTAAACACCGGTCTCATCGACTGCCATAATAAATCCATCGACTGTTACGACATCATTAAAATAGGTTCGGATGACCGGTGCAGCATCAAAATACCTTTTTTCAACTGTTTTTGCGTCTTTATTATTTAATCTTCGCATTTAACCCTCCAACCTAAAAATAATAAAACCCTGCCAAGTTTTTACACTTAACAGGGTTGAGAAATTTATTGCACTAATTGTGCCTTTACACCAATAACATCACCGGTCTTACCATCAGATCGTACTAAAGTACAATGATACGTTTGATCTTCACCAACATAATTTGTGTCATCTTGATTATCTGAGACAACATCACCAATCGATTTGTCAGAGGACCAAGTAACGTCAGCCGTACCAGTTATAAACTCAACAGTAAAATTGTAGCCATTGATCCTGACGCCACGTTGCGATCTCATTAAATCCCATAAGTCATAACCTGAAATATCTGCATCATTGTATCTTGAGTAAGTACTCTCATTTGTCCTTGTTATGTATGTACCTAAAGTTGCTGATCTTCCAGTTATTAGTTGCCTTGCAGCTAAAAACGCAGCAAGGCCTAAAGAAGCTACCAAGACTGTGATAATCAGCTTCGCACCAATGCCAATTCCTTCTTCAGCTGATCCCATAAATCCTCCTATTCGCAACAGTATGGACAAGGTAAAGCTCCGGATGCTGCAGCTTCTTTCGCTGAGCTAAATGCATAACCAAGTCCATTATTTGTTTCATAAAATCCATCATTAGTAATCGTTGAATCAAGCATTTCTTTACAATCGTATTTATGATAATAGTAATGTATCCCATTGCCATCTTTGTAAGGTCTGACATAATATGCACGTATTTTATCAACTCGTGCACCACTAACACAAAACTTATTATAAACACTCTTAGTGCCAGCTCCGTATGGGTACCCTTGAAACAGAGCAATAAAAGTAATATCACTAATACCATTAGTAAGTTCTGTAGATGCAGACTCTGGTAATGTAAAGTTATACTTAATGCCAAAATCAGAAGCAATTGTATTGTTGCGCTGTACATAATGATTTAGCTGCTCACAGATTGCTTCAGAAATCACATGATTTTTCCAATCAATAAAAGAACCAGGCCGTGATAAAACAGTCTTCTCATAAACATCGTCTAAATGAGTCTTTGGATATTTCTTAGCAAGTTCTGAATAATTACCATTGTAAATGTTTTTATCATCAGCAAAAGTTACAGTGACCTCATCTCCCAATGTTACATTAATAGTGTATGACATTGGATTACCCTTGATATCTTCATCAAATTCCGCGATGTAGGGAAACTTTTGTGTCTTTACTTTCGTTAATTTTCCATCCTTATTCGTATCATTATACAAAATGTAAAAACCGTCAACATCTGCTAAAGCAAGTACTGGGGTATACAACTGTAAATCCTGCTGTAAAACCTCATTATCAGTTGCATTAAAGGAAGCAAATAAGCTATTGTAGAATTTATCTACGCAACCATCAAAATTGGATGATAAATCACTAATACCATTTGCCGACTCAATAGAACTTGAAACAGCTGCATCAATTGCAGTATCAACAGCATTATTATACTGAGGATACTTAGAAGAAATAATGCTCAATTCCTGCACATTAGTATTTAAGATGTCATAATATGCAAAAATTGAAATTAAAAATACTAATACAAAATTCGTTATTTTCATAAAGCCTCCAATTTAACACAGTATGGGGCAGTTGACGACTGCCCCACTAGGAGTAAAAGCTATAAAAAGCAATGCGCATTATTGATGCGCGAAAACCATGGTCAGCGATTAAACTAACCATGACTAATCTAATAATTCTCATTTCTAATGATACCGCCATACGTAGCGACAATTGCATACTTTGTAGATGATCCAGTAAAAATAGAATTCAACTTCTGTCCCATAGTTCTTGTTATGTTCTTCACTGTTACAGAAAACTTATCACCTTTTTCGAGATAATAGACACCTTTATTGTCATAAAGGTCATCTAAAATGTCGTCTTCATACTTATTTGAAGCAATTGTTTTTGTACCTTTAATGGTATTGCCATTCTCGTTAAACTCTGGATATACAACATCATGTGTATGTGTCATTGAAATCTGATATCTGTTGTCAGTATCACTTAATTTTTTGGAAAACTTATTATAAGCATCCTGTGAAATGTAACCATTCAGCTGAACATCTGAAACGAAATCACAAACAGTTGCATAAACATAAGATTGCGTAATCATATCTTGTTTGTCCGCAAAGTATTGCATTGGTATCATAAACAAACTGACGATTGTGATAATAATTGCAATAACTGCACCAAAAGCATCTTTCACTGTACTCTCCTAACTTATCTTAGTGTAAGTAATGCTATTTATAGCATTTGTAGGGTAATAAGATACCTTCACTTTGTACTTACTAGAATAAGATATAATTTTATTAAGATCAAAGCTTTGCCCAGCCACCCAGGCACCTGCAGAAACAGCCTTTAATTTGTTAATTGAATTAGGTTGCAGAGATGTTTGGTAAGCTGTATACATTATAGAATCTTCAGATAATCGTGGGTTTATCTCTAAACGCTGAAAATAATCATACTTGTCCCCAACTACTATTATTTTATCAGTTATATTACCGCTTAGAATTCCTGCAAGATAAGATCCATCGACTTCATAAGACCCATCAGATTTAAATTTGTAAATACGGTCATTAGTGTCTACATTACTCTGCTCATAGACCTCACCTTCAACAAATCCTGATTTAACAGTATCAAGATACTGCTTAACCACATTGTAATTAGAGACAAATAGTAAAAAAGCTGCAGAGAAAAGAATAGGACCAATTAACCTAAAGAAGAAATCTCCTAGTCTTTGCATTGTATACCTCCAAATCACACGAGTGCTTTTACACACCCGCATGATGCTAAATTAGCCTTTCTGTATGAAAGTGATTCTACGAATCTTGCCATTTGCATCCTTCTGAATACTTCCTTCAAAAGAAGACGAAGTGGAAATGTAACCGCCTGAACCAAGTGTAGATGCATTATTGTAACCAGATTTTGCACCAAGAACAACGTGTGTACCATCTGGATTCTGCACAAGTTGGGCAGCATCAACAATAATAGCTGGTCCAACAGGATTACCATCAGTAATATTATAATTTGCAACATCAGTAACATTGTATGTTACACCTTTAGTTGTAGCTTTAGCATCTTCATTAACAAAAGATGTTGCTGCTAACTTCGATGTGTCCTTAATACTGATATCAGTTGGGAAAGATCTTCCCTTACTGTCAGTAGTTGGCATACCTGTTAAAGCTTCATCAAATGGAACTTTGTATGTACCATCAGTTGACTCTTTATTATAAACTGCATTGACGCCATCAAGGGTACACACAACAACTTCGCAAGTAGGATCTTCCCAGAAGTCCTGAATAACCTGAACCACTGAATCACCAGTCAGCGTCATGCCTGCATACTTCTGCTTTTCAACATCATCAAAATTTTTAGATAAGTGTGCAGCCTGACTTAATCCCTTATTGGAAAAAACAGTACCAACTCCATAAATTGCAAAAAGTATACCAACAATCATTACGGCTATTATAAGCTTGGCACCAATACTAATACCCTGTTCTGCTCCCATCTTAAAATTCCTCCTGTTCTGAACTCTTAGCATTTGCTAATGCTATTAAAGCAACAAAAATAGCAGTTACTGCTGTTGTAATAACTGCTATAATTTTTACTACTGATTTCATATGAATATCTCCAATCAACATATTGATTATTGTGGCCACTCAATATCAACAAACACCTATTTAATTGTAAGCTACAACAGAAATAGAAGTTGTAGCTGAGTTATTGACAATAACTTTGTCTGAAATTCCAACATCTGGTCTGGAAGTTATCCAACCAGCACCATGCTCTGAACTCCAAACGTATACTTTACTGTTAGCATCGTTTACTACTATTATGGTAGTAGGGACAAACTCTAATTCGTATTCACCAGACTTATCGACTACAAAAGCATCCCTGTGATGCTGCTCAGTTATTACAGTAGCATCCAAAGAACCTTTATAATCTTCAAGTAAGCTGCCAACACCCGCAGTTACAGCAGACCAATCACTGTCTTTAGTAATTGTATTTTGCTGCCCATAAGAATTTACAAGTTGTACTAATTTACTTTTAGCATCTGTTGAATCCTCAACAGTATCTTTCACATTCAATGCGATCTGATACCAATTCAGAGAATTAGTACTAAATAAAGATGATAAGTAATTCTTAGCTTCATCAGCTGTTTTAATTTCTTGTGGTAAAGCAGGATGCGTAACAGCACCACTCTGCTTAAAGATCAATTCACGATAATTTCCATTACTGTCTTTTTTAGCGGTACAAGAAAACTGAGCAGCGTTATCAATATAATAAACACTGCTCTCGTCACTCAGCTCTTTTATTGAAGTCTTAGCGTCAATAGAAAGAGGATTAACACCAGCTTTATCAGACTTTATTGTTTCAATTTCTACTAGCATTGTCCGTCGATATTTAGTTACATACTGCTTTACAGAAGCGCCTGTATGTTTGCTTGCCAACAAGCTAGAAATATCTGCTTCCAAATACTCAATAGTATTCTGATTTATCACTGTTGAGGTCGCCCTACCCATCTGATTTGACATTTTACCAACTACAATTCCGACCGACAGAATCAAACAAACAATAAGCAGATCACCTGCAAGACCTAAACCATCTGAAGCTGCATTCATGCTATCTTACCTGGATGCGCTTGTACCCAATCATTAAAATCTGAAAAGTCACCAGAAACAGTTTTCATAATATAAACTAAGTTCTGATACTGAGTTTGCAGATCTCTGATCTGATTGAGGTAAGAAGCATCTCTCTTACTGTATTCTTTAAGATCTCCGTAGGTAGAAACTCCAGTAGATCTACTTGCAAGCAAACTTTCCAAATAACTAATTTCGTCTGCCTGCTGTTTAACCTTAGATTTGAGTCTTGAGTTTTCACCAACAACTCCTGAAACTTTTGACTCAATTTCATCAAGTTTCTGACTCTGTTTCGCCTGTTCTGCTTGTAATGAATTTAATGCACTTAAAATGGCTGCATGGTCGGAAGACATTTGTGATGCCATAGAATTGATTGAATTTTGAATGTTCTGAACCTGCTGAGTCATTAGTTCAAACTTAGCATTCATTGCATTCATATCAGATGCCACAGAAGCAAGGTTATTATTTGCACTTGTTGTGTTATTATAAAGTTCATCTATCGAATGATCAGAAGTCTTAAAATCAGCCTTCTTAAGTAATTCATAGATAGAGCTAATATCACCTTGCATCTTTGTAATATCTTTAGAAATATCCGGACTTGTGCCAGTTGCATAACTAAGGTCATCTAACTTACTTGACATTCCTGGCAATACTTCACCGCTCAGAGTCTGCAAAATAGCAAGCATCTGTGCTTGTACACTACTTGTACCAGATCCAGAGTTTTGAAGATTCTCAATAGCACTATTAAGACTCTCCGTTGCAACCTGTAAACTAGAAAGTGATGCAGCTAGAGTAGCATTAACGTCATTATTTGAATTGTTAATAACAACTGTTGTATTTCCAGAGTCTGGAATTTCATAAGCATCCTGATGATAAGAAACCTGATCAAAAACAATAGATGTAATAACACCATTTGCGTTTTTAATCACATCACCTTTAAAGTCAGCATTTGGATTGATGTAAATTTGTCTATCAGATAATGGATTTCCAGTCATGTCATCATAAGCGTATGATGGCAGATTATTAAATTTCTTTCCATTCAAGTCTGAAGTTGACCATTTACACACTGTTGCTGTTTCAGCTTTTGATCCACACAGTTTATTAACAGTAATGTCAAGTTTTGAAGAATACCGTTTAATGCAATTGACAACATCTGATCCTTTAACGGTTGCACCATCATACTGGATCAGACCATCATCCTGTATATTTGCATTTACTGCAGAGATTTTTGTACTAACCGATGCTGTAAGAACTTTTCCATTAGATAAAAGTACCATCGCGATTGATACCAATGCGCAAGTGAGTACTAAGTTAAATCCAGTTAGGAAACCAGAATTTACAGAATCACTCAAAAATAAACCTCCTTTCAAACTACGTTGCTAATTGAATGTGGCCTATTACTCATTACTGAGTAAAAGAGATCTACAGACTATTCATCCGTAAATCCCTAAATTAAGGTGTTTGTTATGAAACCACGATTGACGCCTAAGCGTCAAAGAGCTGGTGTGATATTACTCACACCAGCTCTAATTAGAGTTCAAACGAATTTAGAACTATCTATGCTTTTGGTACAAAGCATACTGATCTTCTATTAAAATTTTTTGTAACTTAAATTTTGATTGCAAATCATTGTAGCTACTAATTGTATTCTGTACAGTAGGCAGATCTAATTTACCTACTAAATCAGACTGTACAACGCGAACCCAGCCTACATCATTATTCTGATTAAAGCCAACATCAACTCTGTAATCGAGTAGTGGATTTATGTAAGCTGCATTTGAAGAATCATGGACACTGTCCAGATCATAAGTAAATTTTTCCTGTGTATTGTAAGTTTCTCCTGTCACCAATAATACTGGAACATTTCTGTAGTATTCATCAACAAGATTAATAACAGAAGAACCTTTTGATGTTCTGTTTGTCAAAGATTTTGCCAGGCTATTATCGCTCGTTGCAGCAAAACCAGCCGCGTTGGACACCTTAGAGGAAATCATATTTCCAGACATCTTGATGCAAACAATACCAAGAAGAATAAATGCTACAGTTATAATCAAACGTACGCCGATTTTTAAGCCCTCTTCTGCAACCATTAGCATCACTCCTCTAATTTCTGCTTACAATTTTGTATAGCAGTTGTTATCTGCTCCTTAGACAAATTAAGTCCATTTTGCTCAAAATTAATGCCAACAACATCACCATTTTTATCCTTTAGCAATGTACCATAGTAATAGCACACTGGATTAACATATGATTTTGAGTCGAGATTCTTTACATTGTTTAAATCCTTCTCGGTGATACCTGTAGGACACTTATTAGTAGCAACTCGTATAAAAATAGTATCTTTATATTTTTCAATGCACTGCTGTACATTATCGCCTGTAACCACTTTATTATTAAAGTCAGCATACTCATTAACATATGTGTATACTGACTTTAAGTTTTTGTAATCAAGACGGTTATACAACGAAGTGAGTACAGAAACAGCAAAAAATACTAAACTAGCAATAAAAACCCACATTGAAAGATCAGCGCCAATTTTTAATCCCTCTTCTGCACTTGACATAAAACCTCCTACATTGCTGAAATCTGTTTAACAAGATTTGTCATCTCTGTGAAAGCTTCTACAATGACAGGAATAATCATGTAGCCGCCAGCAACTGAACTAAGTGGTAGCATCATTACAATATTTGCCTGTGATACTCTCGAAGCAATGACATTTTTATTATCCTGAGATCTTGTCTCCTGATTTGATTTACGTGTAGCACTCAGTTCATTAAATGCCTGCAAAACTCCGACGTCGTCAACCATCATCAAGTTCTCAACAATACGCTGAAATGGTTCGTAAGGCTCACTGTCATACAAATGTTGCAAAGCTGCCTGCTCATCCATTGTAAACTCGGTAATACAGCGTGAAATTGATGTACTAAAGATGCTGGAGAACAGGTTCAACCATTCTAGAATTGTCAATGTGTTAACATCTTCAAAGTAGACAAGAAGCAAAATGATAGAATAATACTGGACTACCTCTTCCTGCATACTTACCTGTAGTTCTTCCTCTTTCGCTTTTAACAATATCATTGGAACGTTGTAAGCAACAGCAGCCAGGGCCAGTGCTATCAAGAAAAACCACCAATGGAAATAAGTATTTGTATATGTCTTATATTTATCCCAAGTATACTTCTCAACAATATCGTAAAGACCTGTTGTATTGTACAGCGGATCTTTCTCAGTAGCGCGCTGAATCATCTCTTGCATCTGATTAAAAGCTTTTACACTTTCAACGTTTGACTGGTCAAGCGTTGGCACACCTGTCGTACCAAAGAGTTTTGTGTACAATGTAGTATTTGCTGAGTTAACTTGGTTATACTGCTGAATCAATGTAATTGCATCATTTTCAGAAATTGTTGCCCCACCGGATTGAAATTGATTTTCAAGCTGTGTATTAAACCATGTTTGCACATCTTCATTCAAAGAGGCCACTGCAGTTCCATTAGCCTGATTATACAAAGCTAAAACATCCTGAGTTTTGTAATAATCGAAATAATACTTCGTCAGAATCATTACAATCATCAATTGCTCCTCAGTACCTGAAGAAGATTCACCGGCGATGGCAGAGTAATCAGTGTTAACATAATTCTTAGTAGAAATATTGGATGCGATAAATACAACGGTTGCTAATAAGAATGCGATAAATGCTAAGATCATTGAGCGAACCAAAAAATGCTCAGCTTTAATTGTATTACCTGTTCTACGCAAGATTTTGTTAACTCTTAACTTTTTACCATAATTTTTATTCCAGTAATTCGTAGTGAATTTCTTCACAAAACGTAAATTACAAATAGCGCGAAGCATGTAATGCTCACTTGGCTGTTGCCTATGCGTTTCACGAAGCTGATTAATCTTTGCATGAGCTGCAATAGTTACAATAAAGCAAGCAATCATTACTAATGTACCAAGAGTACCATAGTAAAATGACTGTAAAGCAGCGATTGTGCTGACACCCCAGTTTGAAATAAACTGCATTGCATACACTGGTGCTGCTGTAAGTAAGATAGCACCTTTAAATCCTGCATTAATATCTTTCCGTTTACGAATCTCAATTTCAACATCGACACGCAGATCCTTAATACGGTTAAGACACAAGGACTGTCCATCAACTTTCATGTCACCATGCTGCATTGTTGTTACGCAAATAGCGACAAATTGCTTTAAATAAACATCAGAGATGGCATTCTTGTAACGTAACAAATTTTCATCAATCTTATCTGCTTCTGAATGAAGAACATCCAGCATCAATTTAGCATGTAACTGCATTAAATGCGGAACCTCAGCTCTAGCATCCTCAATAGCATCATCAACAGTATTATCAATTAAATAATGATAACGGAATCTGCTCAAGAACTTAAGAAACTGATTCATAAGCTTTAACTCGTTTGTGCTAACAATGTAGTTCACAATCTCCTGTGAAGCAATGTACACTGTAAAAACTGTAATGAACAGCATGTAGAGCGTTGGCTTTAAAAACAGTACAAGGATGCCTGCCAGTAAACCTCCACCCCAAGTACCAAGAGTTATCCAGGTTGCTTTTTCTTTTGCAAACTTTGCGTCACCAGGTGCAATCATCTCAAACTCACGTCGTAGTCTGTTCAGATACTTACGAGTTGGAGGAAGGTTGTCCAAAGTATTGTAAAGCAAAAGAATATGATTGAACCTAGCCGCACTTTTATTAGTCAGGAAAATAGACTCCTTTGCAGACTTATTTCTCTGTCTTGATATAACAATATACAAGATAGTTATTACCATTAAGACAGCTGCTATTATAAGAAAAGCAATTGCCTGAGATGTACCATCGCTAAAAAGTGTTTTCTGCTGAACTTGTGATAAATCGCCATCAACAGTAGGCACATACTGTTGTTCTGAAAGTAAAATCATGATACACCCCCTATGCAATGTTTAAGATACCCTCGAGTAAGTCAAATGCATAATTGGCTTTCTCAAGATCACCAACAATTGCCTGCGTATCATCAATGCTAATTGTACGTCCATTGTTGTACTTAATTACATCATCAACTCTGTGTCCAATTACATTATTGTTCTCATCAACACAGGTACCGAAATAAATGTGGTTCTGTGAATCTGTTGTACTGTAACCAGTAAATCCAAGAGACCGATTGTAAACAACTTCCTTGTGAACTCGGCCAAGGAATTTATCAAATCTAGCAGATTGAACATCTGACAAATGTTGCTTAATTAAAGCAACTTTATCGGGATGAATATCATTCACAAATAAGTAACGTCCTTTATGATATACAATAATATCGGCAGTATCAAACATGCGTCTATCTGTCCGACGATAAAAGTACTCACGCTGAAGATTGTACATAGAACGATTGACGTCTTCTGGATTATACTCAGGATAAGGTTCTGCAATATGTGGCAAAATCTGTGTAACCCTTGCAATGTAACGTATACCATTAATGGTACGCTCAAGATGAATATCCATATCAAGCACTGAAGCAACTGTCTGTGTCGCCTTAAATGAATCTGTAGAAGCACCTTCTGACACTAAATCGTCACCCCACTCATTAACCAAATCATCTGTGGTTTTGTGATGTGAGGTAAACATAAGCATAGCCGAACCTGTTTGTCCCATTTTTAATGCCAATGGAACTACAGAAGACTGAGCAACCTCACCAAACAGGTTAACATCACCATCTGTTTTTCTCTGCAATTCAATACCAGCCTGGGCAGAAACAGTGGGTGTATCAACAAATGTCATAATATTTCTGTTTGGATAAACCTTACGTAAATACAACTCGAAGGCCATTTCCTGCAAACGAATTGAAAAAGCTGCTGGAATGTCACCAATTAATGACATAAGACAGGTTGTCTTACCTGTAGCCTGCTGGCCAGTTAAACCTGTATTCATACAGCCTGCAATAGTAAAGCTAAGTAACTCTTTGAGTTTACTGACAAACTCAAATGGATAAAGAACCTCGAGTGGCATACGCTGAGAGGCATCAAACTTACGGAAGAAAAAGCCGAATGACTCTGCCATATCTGGACGAACACCAACAACACGACACCCATCTTCTGTAGTATTAACCAAATAACCTTTCATTTTTGAAAGGGTTGGTGCATTATTGTATCTACAGATATTCTTTGTTACTCGCTGCAACTCGGTTTCTGTTCCAAAGCCAATGCACGATAAATGAATTTTCTTACCTTTAAACATCATCCAAATACCATTGCAAGCAATCAAAGGCAACTCTCCTGGCTTTGCACCATAAGTGGTATCAGCACCATACTGATAAAAGGTCTGTGGTACTCCAGATGTACCACCATTTAAACCATCAATATTCATAAAACGAATATCATCAATTACACCAAGACCCTTATACTTCTCATAAATCTTCTGCGAAAGAATAGCAACTTTATCAGAAAAGGTAAGAGCCTGATAAACTTTCAAATGACGTCTAAACACCAAATCTATATCAGCGCATGAGATTTCATAATAAGTTTCAGACCCTTCACCTAAAGGACGATCAAGGTTATTCCGTAGAATCAGTTCTTTAATTGCATTCATATCAAATTTTTTCTTGTAAATATGAAGCAAAATCTTCAACTTATACTCTGCTGTCAATTCATCTGGTCGATCAAACGGAATTGCATAATTTATAGTTTCTTCTGTCACCCCAAATTTACGCTGTAGTAGATCACTAATGTAATCAACTACGAACATCTTTGCACCAGTGTTACCGTGCGTACACACCTTTAAAGAATGCCTGAGAATATCCTTACTTCGAATATTTTTCTCAGTTTCCTCCTTATTAAGATTTAATTCGGTGTAATCCGTATTAAGAATTGCATCGAAAGTATCACGTACACCTTCAGTTAAAAACTCAACTGTAAACTGCTTTGCTGGATCTAAGCCTTCTGTAGTAAATTTGTATTTTCTGAAAAACTTCATATACGAAGCAACACCAGCTGCAGCTGAGATACCGATTATAGCCACCAAATCTTGAAAATGCATATTTACACCTACTTTCTTGGAGTCATACCAGCAAACGTAAGCAGTTTGCGAGTAGCATTATGTACACTGTTGAAGTATGCATAATTAGGATTTGAGCTATCGCATTCCATTCCCTTGACAAAGAACTTCTCTAAGGAACTTGTACTTAAGGAATTAGCAAAGTCAATATCGTGCATAATGTACGCACAATTCTTTGAATTAAATTTGCCTTTAAAACGTTTGGATTTCATCAGAGATTTAATAGTTATTACAGATCTTGGATCATAATTACCAAAGAGGTAGAACACCCTAGAAGCATCAAATTTGTATTTAGCAAACTGATAATTTAAAATCCAATCTTCTTGCGGTAAGCAAACTACAATCAAATCGGCTTTCTCTAGCATAGCCATAGACACCGGATCATTGCCACCTGCTGTATCAATGAGCGAAAGATCAAAAGTTGTGTCTAACGATTTAACAAGCAGTGGAATACTTTGAAGTAAATTATTGTAGTAAGCTTTACCGTCATAATTTGTTGACTGTGTATAAAGTGACAATTTAGCATCGAAGAATGAAACAGCGGCTGTTTCAATTCCACCAGAAATTGAACCACCGCGCACAGCACGAATTAAAGAATCCATTCCTACGCTGTTGTATTGCTCGACGTTCTCCTTATCAGCTAATTTGAAAAATGGGTACTGAAGATTATTCTTCTTATACTGTGTCTGCAAAATTCCAGTAAAGGACTTCTGATACCCTGCGCAATCACAAGCAATAGAAAGCATGCTGCTAGATACAGCAGCATGCCCAGGCATACAAGACCAAAAAACAATATGCATTTATTCTATCCTTTCTTTAAAGCTGTCCAAGCAGCATTTAATTGTTTCTTATCTGAATCAATATCAAGCAGATGCTCAACAAGATCTCTAATACTTGTAGAGAGCCTACTGAGTTTTGTTTTCATCGAATGCTGCAAATAAATTTTTGCAGCAATATCATCCTCAGTGTCCTCCAAAGCATAAATATCATCCTCTGAAATCTCCAAATTCGGAAGTTCTTTAAGAATATACTTATAACTCATTGAGCTAGCTGCACGATCTCGTACAATGAGAAATCTGGCAACATCTGGCACTTTTAAATTCTTAAGCCAATAAATATCATTGCGTTGAAATGTTGCGGCAAAGTATAATTCATGGCACAGCTCTAAAGGTAATGGAGTACGCTCATAAGAAATAAAAACATAATCGTATCCTGCGAGACTTCCAGCCTCCAATGGTCCTTTAATTAAATCAATATCATTAACATTCACAACCTCACCAGCAGAAAATGTACCCTGATAAAGATAAGATAAAGCGCCATCTTTAGCCAAATCTACCATAATACATTTAAAGCCAAGGTTGGTAGCAACCTTGGCTGTGTAATAAATAATATCGTAGCATTCAACACCTACAAAACCAAAAACTTTTGTGTTCATACGCTACCTCCTAATTCCCATATGTAACTGTAGTGTCATTAGAACTTGTTGAATTTGATCCGGCTGCATCTGTTGCACCAGACCCGGAATCAGATGTATTTGTAGAACTCTGTGTTGATGGCCGACTAGTAGTTCCAGAAGAATCTGTGGACCCAGATGAGCTTCCTGCATTATTAGCATTGCCAATATTCTTGAGTGCTTCATCAACATCATCACTATTTTTCAAATTAAGTTTGAAATCTGGATAAGCTTTTTCAAAAGCTTTTAATCTGTCTTCCAAGCCCTGACGAGCAGAAACACTAAGGGAACTAATGGATTCCTGAATAATGTTAGGGTCAGATTTCATTAAATCAATAACGGCTGCATTAGGCTGATAGTTTACAACATTAGCAGGCTGCACTTCAGGCTCAATATACTTAGTTGTATAAATAATAGCGCCATGCAGATTAGCATCAACGGCAGCTGCATCCAGATTAGAGATCTGATCAGCTGTAAGCCATAAATAACAAAGATTAGAAACGACAACCGGTTTCTGAACACTTACTTTAGAAACAACAATAGGGTCTTCACCATTTGGAAAAAGAATTCTAATATCAATAAAATCTCCCTCCTTTAAATTTGCATTTAAATTAACGAAAGTGCACTCACGCTCATTTAATTGCTTATCCATAGCAGTAGCTACAACATTATTTGTGATTGGACTGCCAGATGGAATAGTGACAACAGCCTGCTTGTTAATGCAGCTTGAATCAGCAAAAGTTGTTTGATCTGCATCAGAAGCAAAAGACCCAGCAGTTACATTGACACCATCCTGTAGAATATCACCCTGCTTTATATCTGTTGTGGCAACATACCCTGTGCGGCTTTTTGAGGAAGCCTGCTCCTGCAACGTCTGAATCTGCTGTTGATCGGCAGTTTTTAATGTTTCCATATCAGTTTTGTATTTATAAATAGAAAAACCTAAACTGCACACAAGAAGGCAAGCGACTGCACCAAGTACAGCCACTTTATGCTTAATAAACCATTTTACATATTTATTTCTCAATTTCTTTATCCTCCAAATATCGTCTGCAAACTGCAGGTTTTTCGTGAAGCTGTTCATAGACAATACCGTACTTAGAGCCCTTGGCATGAACAACCATTCCATTACCTGCATACATCTCAACATGACCTATGCGAGAACCTCTGTAAAAATACAAAAGATCACCTGGCTGCAACTCCTCTACGGAAACCTGTGTTCCGGTTAGTGACTGATCTGCAGAACATCTTGGTAATGTAATACCATAATGTGCATAAATCTGTTGAACAAATCCTGAACAGTCGCAACCATCTGTTAAACTGGTGCCGCCCCAAACATAAGGATTACCAACAAACTGCTTAGCATACTCAACAATCTCGGAACCTGCTTCAGAGGAAAAATTCATTAATACGCCTGAATCATCAAGGTTTAATGAATCTGCAAGCTTTTGTAAATCAGCATAAATTTTACTAAGTGATTCCTTGACATCATTATAAGAAGCAACCTTGACATAAATCTGCTCATCAGCATCCTTTTTATAAATCAGAGCACTGTGATCATCATAACTTACTGTATAAAAATCTGAATCCTCACCAGTAATTAAAAATGAAGTATTCACACAAACAGTTGCACATGGCTTATAAGTCTTCGATGAATACAGTTTTGTTGATTTGTTTGTGGAAACTAATTTATCGAATTCTGAAGCATGATTAGAAGCATACTCAGTTAAATCATCACCGTATATTGTATTCTTTGAGTTAAAATACACAAGTAGGCCATTATACATCATAGATGTTTTACTCTGAGAACGCACAACTGTGCCAGCTTTAATATAAGCATGTGGCTTGCCCGTCAACTTTTTATTTGAATACACAGGAGTTTTTGCTTTAAATAACATTGGTGTACCTTCAGAAGGATGTAAGTCATTCTCAATAACCTGAGCATTCACAACATTTTGTACAGTGTAAGCAGCCATAGAAGTTCCGACAAAAACTGCCGAAAGCACTAAAGCTGCGACTAGCTTATTCTTCATTCTGGCCTCCCTCCGGAAAATTACGAACATCTTCTTTAGGATTGTCTAAATTGTGATATGTGCCACTTAATGTTGCGCTGTTGTATTTAAACTCCTTAACTGTTTCCATACGTTGTGCTTCTGCCATTTCTTGATCAGAATACCCATGTGCCGCATATCTTCTATCTATTTCTGGATCAGAATAACCATTTTGTACAGGCTCTCTATAAACTCCTCTATTAACAAATCCCTGTCGAGTGTATGGTTGCTGTCTATAATTGGGCTCTCTTGTCTGATACTGATCATTATACAAATTAGTTCTATTCAATCTATTACCAAATCGATCAAATGTTGTGCCAGTATCATAATAAGCATCATTATACGCATTTTGTGATTCATTTCGTGAATTATGTAAAATACCACCATAACTACGTCCAGTTCTAATATGAATATTATCTCCGTTTCGCATTTGAACCACCTTTCTTAGCCATGCTGCACAAACGTAGCATCCTAACCACGAGCAATGATTTTGCATCCTTGCGATTTTCAATGGCTGTGTCATAAGAACAAAATGAATTATTAAGCAAATAATTTGTCTTAATAATCTGGACTCTAACACGTGTACCATTCGTGTCCTGTAAACAGCATACATTATTTTCAAACTTGGCTATCAGTCGTGTGGCAATAACTCCCAATGAATCTTTCAAAAAACGATTCATTGTCACTGCAGATACACGAATGACTAAATCATTGTCATTATTGTTTGATGCATAGTCATCATCAAGTCCCAGTCCAGTGTAAGCACAGACACTATTTGGGAAAATTTTAGTTGCATTAAATAAGTAGTTATCTGGATCAGGCATTGTTGGTGTGAAATGCGTCAGAATTAAATTCTTAACATTTGCCCTTGAAGCAACTGTTGCAGCCTGAGAAAATGTCATGTGAATATCTGCAGGCTTTTTGGATATTTTTGAATTATCCTTTGGAATCAATGAAGCATCACCATAGCTGGCATCAAGAATTGCAACATTGGCATCTGCGCATCCGTTGACAAGTGCATTACAGTAGCCTGTATCAGTTGCATACACTAGCTTAAAAGTATCACGAATATCACCAAACAATGTTTGAATATCAATGTACTCATTACTGCGTTCTATTGCATACCCTTTCTGAAGCAAAGATACAATTTCGGATGTTAACCCCTTTTGTTCAACAATATTTGCATTATAGGCAGGTTGCCTATCCACAGTAATTGCATATCCATAACATGTAATACTATGTTGCAAAGGAATAACAGAAACATTCATATCTGGAAAACTAATTGTTTCCTTTGCCTTTATTTCAATTGGCAAAACACTAAATGTTATCTGCGAAACAAGTTTCAAACAGGCAGATACCGCCTGTATTGTTCCAGCAGGTCCATAGATCACCAGTGGCTTCGTTCTGTTTCCCTGAGCAAATGATGAGAATAAGCCCGGCAAGCCTAGGATGTGATCTGCATGTAAATGCGTAAGAAGAATAGCTGAAATATTGAACAAGCTTACATCACTACGTTTGGCAGCAACCTGTGTATTTTCTCCGCAATCAATTAACAATGATGTTCCCTGATTCTGAACATACAATGCTGTTAAATCTCTGTTTGGGAGTGGGCATACGCCGCCACTCCCAAGGAATTTATAAGTGAACATTATTCCTCCAAATCTGAAAAGGTTATTTTGTCATTGAGATCTTCATGAAATGCAAATACATCATCGTATGTAAGATCATCCAAACCATACTCGGCAAGAATCTCTGTCAAAGAATCAACCGATAAGGTTTGCCATACACTTGAAATTTGCAAGATAAGATCTGCAATTGCATTATCATCTAATGCTGCACCAAAATGATCGGTGAGCAAAGAATCAAACACACTAACCAATTCTTCTGCTAAATTATTCATTTTGTCACCTCACTATCTGCACTTTTTTGTTTGTAGCAAACACGTGCTTACTGCAAACAATCAATACAGTCTTGAATCAGTGATATGTACACCAAGCAAAGAGCTCTTTGATGTGAAGCCAGATTTCTGTAATTGTGCTTCGTTGTCATTAAGATGCTTTGCAAAAATCTCTGACTTTGCGTCAATCTGATCACAGGCATTTACGATAAATGCCTCAATCAATGATGGCTTGACAGGTGAGCCAAATTCTAATTCACCATGATGTGCTAAAATACAATGGCAGACAACATCACGCTTAGCATCTGGGAACCCATCAATATCTTTACATGCATCACGTATCATATTCTGACCTTCAACCACATGACCAATAAAATTACCGTTATTTGTAAAATCATGAGATGGCAATGCCTGCAATTCATGCAATTTTCCAATATCATGAAGAAGTGCAACTGTTGTCACAAGATCCATACTCACATTGTCATAATTTGCAGCAACAGCCCTTGAATTCTTTGTTACAAATAAAGTATGTTGAAGTAATCCACCGCAGTATGCATGATGAATACCAACCGCAGCTGGATGATTTCTAAATCTTTTTAAGAATGAAGGATCAGAATAAAAATAATGGACAAGTTTTGCATACCATGGATCTTCAATTGTCTTAGCTATCTCAATGATCTCAGACAGCATATCATCACAATTAAATTGACTGGTAGCAATTAACTTGTCCATCGAAACATTGGCTGGATCTGCCAATGAAATACTTGTTATCTTTGCCTGTGGTGTGTCCTTGTACTTGCTGACCAAAAACTGCGCATGCACAATTTGACCAGATTCTAAGTTTTGAATCTGTTGTACATTATCCCACATCATTGCTGTAATAGTACCGGAAGCGTCCTCGAGAACTAGACGTCCATAAGGTTTTCCAGCAGAACTGGTGGCTATCTCGCACTTATTTACTAAGAAATAATCAGATACCACTTCATTAAGGTGAAAATCTTTAATCATTATACTATCCTTTCTAAAGGTCCTGCTCGCTATTATGCAAACAGGACCTATTTTGTATTTATCGTAAGGTGCCTATGGCTACCCACAATTTACTTGCATCAATGTAATAATAAGATCCTATGAAGAATGACAACAAATCATCGACTGTTTTTGCGCCAGAACGAATAACAAAATCTGCATAATTACATGCATCATCGCTCCACTCAAAATCATAGACAATTACATCTTTCCAATTTTGGTGTTTTTTGTACCAATTTAAATCTTTGCGATCTAAGTTCTTTTTCAATGCTTCATACTTTGATTTTGTACTTGCCAAATTCCATAAATCTTCAGACAAATCTGTATCAATCAAAAATTGTGTATTGGACTTACAAAAGAACTTTGGATTCTTATGCCAATCAATCCGTTGTAATTCGCATGAATCTAGCAATGGTGACCCATCTTCAATTTCCCAATCATCAATATCATGATGTAATACAGATTTTGCAAAAAACTTTGCAAAATCCTCATCAGTATCACCAACAAGACCATCCGGATCAAATGCATCCGTATGACACCATTGAAAGAAATCAAGTGTATTATCACTAAATTCCTGAGTTATTGGACGAGTCCTTCTAAACTTACGTCCTCTAAAATATTTAGCATCTTCAAGAGTGCTACCATAATTAAAATAAATGAAGGAATCCTGACAAACAGTGCTTGGATCAAAATTTTGCTCATAACCATTTAAATCTCTGTAATAATGGTAAATTTGAGAAAACCATTTACTGCCATAAGTCAGCATAGCACGTAATATTTCAGTTTCGTTGTAATAAACACTGTTCGCCTTAAGAACATTCATACACTCTTTTATCAGTGCATCATCAAATTCGAGATCATTATTCAAAACGCTTGCCAGTAATACCTGCTGATCATAGGTTAAATAGTCAAAAGTTCTATTATACTTTTTAGCGTATGGCTGCAACTTAAAAAACACTTTACTTTCTGCATTAGCAGGCTGCTGTTCGTCATTACGTAGTTTTATTTCAGCTGCTATCTTATTTTGAATACGTATAGGATAAAAATCTTTATAATCCTCTAAAATTGCAAAGCATGTATGCTCACTGCAAAAAGAAATCAGACTCTTTCTTATAGGAGCATTTGATGATTCCTCTGCAAAATATTCAGCTGTATCTTCATTTAAATATGGTAAAAAAGGTTCCAAAGAATTTTCAAGAGAAAGTTCATTTTCAAGAAATGATTCAAGATACCTTGGATGATAGCACCCATTTAATCGTTTCCAGCAAGAAAGCCAAGCATCCTGCAGTTCTGGCTCATAAGTATGAAAAACCTGTTGCACTTCATTCGGATAGTAACGAAGAATTTCAGAAGAGACACACTTATTTTCACGGAAAGTGTAATCAAGAACAGCAAGACGCTCAGAAAACATCAGAAGATCAAGCTTTTTTCTTGTGTATTGGTCAAATTTACATAACCTGAAGAGTTTTGGCCTAAAGCTGATAGAATTGTATAGAGTTTCATAATTCTGGTACCTTGAAATACAACAAGATGCCTTGGTTGTTCTGGCTAATTGAATCGCTAGTGTCAGCTCTTCCGTATTCCAAGCTGGGCACTGACTAAATAAATCATCGAGCAGCAAAGAACAAGCAGAAGTTGAAGAAAAATGTTTCCTAGCGAGCATTAGTACTTCACGATATGCTAATCCAAACCCCATGAAATACTTCACACTTCGTGATTTTGGTTTCAATGGCAATTCCCTAAACTTATGCCAATACTTTGATATTTCTGTATCACCATTCATTGAACAAATATAATTAAACTCTTTAGTTTGTAGCAACTGCGGATCACTAACTGTTAGCTGTGTAGTGACCTGTTGTAAATATGTTATTAGTTCATGAAAAGGAACAGAAGACCTAAAAAGTTTGTTCGCTGCGAAATTAGCGATAATTGCAATCTGAGCAATTCCAAGAGTTGGCTGACTTAGCATAGGCATCACAAGATCTCTAATTCCTTCGCATACGATTGCATAGATTTGAAAGCACACGTCATTCTCGTTCAAGAACATAAGTTTTTCTATGAGATCTGAATGTACCTTATTCTTTGCATAAACGAGTGCTAAGGATCTTTTCCCAGCTAAGGATGCAGGTGCGGTCTTACCTTGTAATACTCTGATCGAAGTTTTTGAAGAAAATTCTGATAAACCAGTAGGAATTTTCTTATCATGATACCTGTAATAGTCTGCAATCAACCCTAAGTCTAAATAATGATTCAAGTATGTTTCCATTTAAATAACCTCCTTTATCTGTAACTATTTGTTACAAATACAGCAGTTATTTAGCTAAATGGAAAATACCTTGTATTGTATCACTTTCTACAAAACCAACCTCATCATATCGGCTATCTAAACTGACTTCCCGGTTATCTCCAAGAACAAAATAACAATTATCCGGAACATGCACTTCTTCAAAATCAGTATTATAATTTGGATCTTTAGCAAATTCAACAATAGGATCACCATTCACATATACAGTTTTACCAATACATTTGACGCTATCTCCAGGGAGACCGATCACGCGTTTAATAAGGATATCTGGTTTTCCATCAATAATAGCATCAAAAGTAATTATGTCATAACGGTTTATTTTTCCAAACCGAAATACAAAACCTCTGTCATTATTATGCAATGAGGACTCCATTGATTTACCGCTAACAATAACAGGAATTACTGGATTATGATCTGTAACGCATGTTACACAGATAATAACTGACATTGCCACAATAAAGACGTATGAGCTAATAAGATTGTCATCACCCGGCTGTTTTCTCAATCTGCACCTCATTCCCATTGGCATCACAAACAAAATTGGTACAAACAGCTTGCTCTAATCTTATATCGTCAAAAGAACAAAAGCGTATACACTGATCTTCTAAACTCAAAAGAACGTAATTATCATAAGTTGAGTGAATCACAGATAATACCTGATACAGATGATGATCTCGATCGCCAATAAGTGAAACAATAGAATCTGGTATTATGTTTACTATTCTTAAATTATTCAATGTTGATTGTAGTTCCTTTCTTTAATGTGTACTGGAAAACCTTCTTAGTAACAGAATTGTAAATAGCTAAGCGTTCAGTTTTAGGATCTAATAAATTGACTTTATCTCCAGTATTTTTATTAACTAGTTCATTATCCTCAATAAAAGCAGGATAAACTGAATCTAGAGTATAAACATACTGTCCATATTTTGTCTTTAAAGATACACTATTGGTTTCTTTAAAATAGTCAAACTGAATAATAACTGTATATTTAAAACCCGGATAACTAGAAGTCATCCAAAAATACCCATCAGTAATTTCATTCTCTGCGTAACCCCAATACAAATCAGTAGCCGTATTGTTGCAATACAGTATGGCAAACTTCTTCATAAATTCTGGAGGCTGTATTTTATCGAGAGAAATGTAATCCTCTGTATCTTCAGTCACTTTTGAGACAGGTTCTGTATTTGAATTAACGGATGAGCATCCAGTGCATAAGCTTATTGCACAAAGTTGTATAATAAGTAATATTCTCATTACAGGTAAATTTATTTTATTTTGCTCATTTCTCAAAATTTGCACATCCTCCAAAAATTTATGAAAATTGCTTTCATTTCATGTATAAAAGCAAGGAATTAGTAACTATAAATGATGTTACAAATTAAAAATCTATTCTAGTTGGATTTATTCCATGTGCTGCAATACTTGGCTGACCATCAGGCGTAGCCTGATTATGAATTTGCTGGTTAAGTGCAGCATCCTCCATCGCAATTTGCTGCTTTTGCATCTTCTTCTTTTCGATCAATGCTGAAATAATTTTAATAAGATTAATAATTAGTAGCACGGCAAACACTAACCCGAAAGGATATCGTAGCAATCCGATGAGATGAAAAATACCACTAAAAACAAACCCTAATGCAGACCCAACTATAGGAATATGACTGAAAAGTGATTGAATTACATTTCCTATTGCATTAATAGCAAATGACACTGCATAAGCAATACCAACCATAATTACGCCCTTCCAAGATACTTTCTTTTGCATAGTCTTACCTCCATACTAACTAAAGAAACTTTTATAAGTTTTACGACGTACAAAAATATCAGCACTTAATCCTTTTCTACAAAATCCCTTAGGACAAGCTCCATTAAAATAAATCTCAGATAAGGATGAACCAGCAAAAGCATTTGGTGACACTTCAGACACTGATTCTGGTACAACAAGAAGCTCTACAGCATTAACATGATATAAAAAGTTTGCTGGAAGATATTTTATAGTTTTCGGTAAAATCAACTGAGTCATATTGCCAGCAGACGAACTAAGATGTTCAGTTGAAAACAATTTGTGTTTATTAAACAAATGCAAAGGGTTAAAAGGACCATGCGTAAAAGCATGCGGATGAATGTGCTTTACATACATCCCATTAACGACAGCTGGAATTTCAATAACTGATTTAACACCAGTGTACTTATAAAACATAAGGTCGCCATGATATCTTAAAAATACAAAATCACGTGTTTTTAACAGCTTACCTGATTCAAATTGTTTTATTAGTTTATGTTCCATGTAAATTAATGCTGGATACTTTATTGCATTCCAAGCATGGGTTGCCATTTCTTTTCCAGTATCCAACCATTCATCTGCCGACATTTCTTTCAAATCATTAATAAGATTTGTTGATTTCATTGCTGCAGATAATGGTTCTGCTTTTATTACTACATTGTTTGTTATACAAGTCAGGTCAGAAGACCAATAATAATACTCATCAAAAGGAAGCTGGAGTCCATGCTCTGCCAGTAACTCTTCAGATGGCGGATCAACACTTGCACCGAAAGGAACTGTAACTTTTTGAATAATCATTGCGCGTTGCTGCTCTTCCTTACTCATAGTAGAAATATCCAAGCCAAGTGTAGATGGACGAACTGCAAATACAACAATTACAGACTTTATAGCGGTTCGTTTTGCCTTATCTGTTATTGGTTGAATATTAATAACTGAATCACCAGTTATTATTTTAGTTGCACAAAAAATCGAGTAATTTACTAATAATGGTGTTACTAAATTTAGATGCTCTATGTTGTTTTCGACTGCTTTTATTGTCTTTGTCCCATCTGGAATATCAATTATTTCCAGCAAGTTACCATCAAATAAAAACTTAACAGGATAGACCTTCTTCAAGATAGCATGAATATCATCATTTGCATGAGCAATACCATCTGAATCCCAACCAATAAATTGTGCAGTGTTCCAGGATGGCCCCATTTTCTCACCGATCTGTGCTACAGTAGGCAGCATTAATTTGTCACCAGTAAACCCTGAAAACTCACTGATGACAATATCACCTACCATAAAATGTAGATAAACCGGTTGTCTTACTTTATTATTGATCTCTGCATCAATATTATCTTCAAGACCTTTGTCAATACTTGCAATACGACTTAAATCATTAAATACTTTATTCAAGCCATCCGTTATGCTTGATAATGAATCAAGTTTTGCTTCAGCTGTAGCTTCCTTATTAATACTTGAATCTTTATTCAATACAATTTTATCGATACTAGGTACAACTAAATTTTGATCTTTAATTGCTTTCATTGCATTGATAACCATAGCAGATTTTGCAGCAATCTCTGTAGGTTTAAAGATTTTCTGTGGCGTTTCTGCACTTGTCTCATGCGCTGAATCTGAAGATACTTTCTCCTTTTGCAGCTTTGTACCAAATTGAACTTCCTCAGTGTGCTCTGCTGGTGAATCGAATGACATAGCTATGGGAATGTATCTTGTTGCTGTTTTTGGAGTTACATCACTTAAATTCTTGGAATCATCAATAACTTTGGTGTCACCACTAGACGCAGAAAGAGGAGCCGTTTCCGACTCCTCTGAAAAAAGTGATAATTGTTTTGGGTTATCTGGCATAATTACACCCTCCTTCAAATTTAATAAACATCACTAAAACTTTAAACTAGGAAAGCTTCAGAAAAAACTTTTTAAGCTCATTAGGCTTAAAAGCTTTACCAAAATACTTATTCGTATAAATGCTGAGGTACGAAAGTATGCAATCATTACTACAACGATTTTTGCGCAATTCCTTAAAAATAGATCTAGCGCTAAAATTAGCCTTTGAAATACTATCAAGCTTCATGGCCAATTCTGGATTATCTTCTGCAATTGCATGAATAAAACGTACTCGCTTGCGATTAAAATATCTATCAATCATATTGTAATCAATAGACCCATTCAATAAATTATAAGCATAATCCGTCTGCTGAACCATCCAAACATCGGATTCCATTGGTTTGTAATTAGCGGCCTCTAAAGCTTTTGTGACTGTTGACTGCGGGACAGTCATGACTTCATCTTTACCAATCATTGGCACTGTAACAGGGATCTTCATACTATTTAATCTGTAAACCAATGGAAGAAAATCACAATCCTTTGTTATCAGCGCAACATCAACATTTGTTCCATTATACGTCTGCAAAACATCAAATGCACAATCAGTTAAAATTTTCATATCTGCAACATTCTTTGAAGATGATGACAATTTGGAAGTATCGATGTAATCAAATCCGAGTTTGAGATAATCTGAAACAGAATCTCCTAAAATCTCGTTGTTACCATAGACTTTACCGTGCAACATTTTACCTGCAAGATTTAAATCAAGATAATCCTTAAAATCTGCGAAAGAAACATTTTCTGCATCAACGTAAACCAAAGTATTCATAATATGCCTCCAATTAAAAAAGCCTGAGAGCTTTTACACTCTCAGGCAATAAACTATTTAGTCACTGTTAATGAACTCCAGTGACGTGCTCCTCTTAAATCTTTGTTATAATAATATAATTGACTAGAAGCATCACCTACCAAAGCACAACAAAATGAACTTGTTACACCCTGTTTCAGCTTAACAGAAACTGTTAAGCCTTCGATATGAAATCCTGAATTCGTAAACATACACTTATTCTGATTACCAAGAGTAAAATAATTCTCAAGTGTAATAGTTGTAGGTGACAGGTTAGTTACATCATATTGAATAAAGTAAATGCTATCTGTAGACCTGATCTTAATCAGAGCATTATTCTGACTAAGCTGTTTTAATTGTTTCAAAGCATCATCATTTTCACTTATTTTCACATTGCTAATTAAAATTCTGTTTTTGTTCATCTTAACAACAAAGTCAGAAAAATCTGATGCTTCAACAAAATTTGTTTTTGTAATTTCGCCAGCATTTGCTTCATCTGTATAAAATTCCGTTAAAGCAAATGTTGATAATGCAGCCTGGCATGAGCTGTCAAACTGCTGTTCCAGACTCTGTATGACTGTTTTTTCATCAACACCGGAACATTTTAGCTTAGTCTCTGTAAATTTTAATGAATCGGAACTTAGCAAAATATTTGTCAAGTATCCATAAATGCACTCCTTTCTCTTGTCTTTAGAAACAGCTTTATACTCTTCTTTAAAATGTTTAGAAGTATTTAAAGCTACTTTTATTGAATCTACAGTTGGAATACTGACAATGCATGTAGCAACTAACTGTTTATTTTCATCTGATGAACTTGAAAAATCAGATAGTTTTATAGTTTTTAAATACTGAAGACATGCATCGTAAGAAGGACCATTTTTCAATGAACCAAGCATTTGCTCAGTTGTTGAATTTTCTGAAGTAGCAAATGTCTCTATCTGCTTAACAGCATTTTCAGCATTTATTTTTTTAGATCCGCATCCAACTAAAGAAACAAGTGCAAGAGGGATCACAAGGCATAAAACCAAGATTATACAAATTATCCTTTTTCTCATTATCAACACCTATTCAAAATTCTTATCAGAAGTATAAGCTGCATATGGACTCTTATGAGTCTTCTTTGAAACCAAAGATCTCTTCTTGGGAGTCCTGTCAAATACAATAAATCTACCATTAAACTTCATTAACTGTTCTGGCTTCATTGCAAGTGCCTCAGAATTAAACTCCAGAGAAAATCTTATGTGGTCCGTACTTGTATAAAATGAATCTGAAATCTCACGAGTTTCTGTGTAATAAGCATATGTCTTCGGATGTATATTATACCTTTTATTCACACAGAAATATTCAAGCTTCAAAGAATCTGAATATTTCCATCTAGTCAATCTGGTACTACGATCGTAATATACTGTATCATCTGCATTACTTTGAACTCCAATAGTCAAATCTGTACTCAATAGTTTAGACTTCTTACTATTGTCAATATTACTTACTTCAATACTTTTAGTTGGTGCCCGTAAATATTTCACATAATAATTAAACATCAAGGTATTCGATCTTGGAACTTCCTGAACCTGGTCTGGATCCGTGAAATTATACATTTCTGTAAAACAAGGCTCTAAAAATACATCATAAATACCAATATCATATTTTGCGCCACTAGCACCAGTAATTGTTACAAGATCATTTTTGGATCTCAAAGATGGACCTTTAATAGCTTTTGCCAAAACTGAATGTTCAAATGTAACACTGTCATAAGTGTTACCAGCTGAATCAGTTATATCAGCGACTAACCTTGTGTTTTTTGACATTTTCTTAATTGGCTGTACCCCATATTCTATATAGGTACTTGAAATTTTCTTATCAAAAACTGCCGTCTGTGGAAATCCAGACCAACCAACAATACACGGAATTCCTGTATCTTTACCTGTAGAAATATCAACAAACTTTGGTTTTACATAAAATGTAAGCATTTCACCATTATCAAGTCTATTTAAATATCTGACTTTAAAATTAAAAGTATAACTAAATTTTAATCCACTATCATTTGATTGTGAACTACTCCAGTCAGAAATTCCTAATCGTTCTGATTGATTTAACTTCAGAAAAGCTACGGTTTTTCCATCCTTTGTAATGGGTACAAGTTCATGCAAAGCAAAATTACCTGTATCAGTAGACTTAACTTCTGCCTCCGTAGAGTCAATACTAAATGAAATGTTGGCACGATCAACAGTTGCATCTTCAGTTTGCGCCTGCTGTTTTTGTACACCAGCACAGGAAACTAAAGATCCTGAAACTGCAAGCACTAGTAATGAAGTTATACATTTCTTTAGCATTTAAAGGCCTCCCTTCAAATTATTTATGAATCCACTCGGATTCTTCACATAATCAATTAAATTGAACTGCTTGCCATTCCACAGTAGCTTGTTATTAATAGCTTGACAATTAATCCCATCAGAAAACTTAGAAATATCAAATTGCAAGCATCTGAAAACTGTCTCAAAAAACGTTTCACCTGGCGAATAAATCCTAACCAAATTGTCACGTAACGTAGATAATAATGCAAGCTTCCACATACCGTCTAAGTCATACATCTGCATGATGAAGTATAAAGAAGTTACCTTATCAAAATATGTAAAGTTTTCATTAGTCAGACCAAGACCTAGGAATGTATCGACACACTGTAAAAGTGGATCTACAGTATTGATTAAATTAAAATTGATAACTTGTTTGCATGATTCTGGAAAATCAAAACCACAAAAACTAAGCATTATAATTGGTACACCAGACAAAATAGTTGTCTGTAAGCTGAAATCATTTTGCCCAACAATTTTTTGTACAGCATCAGTTGCATACCACCATAAATAATTTGGCAAGTTAATACTAAAGCAGCCATACTGAATTGAAAACCAATTAACATCAGCATCCCAATTAGTAAATGAAGCACTCTGTGTTTCACAATTATTCATATCCAAAATTCTATTCAATGCCAGAACGGCAAAAGAATCATTGAATTTTAATCTTAATAAATCAGCACTAGTCATTTTTGTAAGACTATGGAGAAGTGCTGCAGATTTAAAAAGATTGCAAGAATCCAACTTCTGAATTTCATCAGAACTTAAAATAAGATCAGTCAAATGGTTACTTTTTAAGAACCAATATACACAAAATTCATTTTCTGGATAAGCTACAATTTCATCTTTTGTAAGACCTAAAACCTTAGAAACAAAATTGAAATTTATTTTTTGTCGTACATTAGAATCACTCATTTACACAATCTCCTATAAAAAATTTAATAAATAGTAACGGTTTTTATTTATTTTAATGTACTGCGCATTTGATACCAAACATGTCCGAAGCAATATAATAAAGTGATTTATTTTTACGTAATTTTCGCAAAGCGGAAAAATAAATGCATCTAACTCTGCTATAAGACGTACTGTGTTTAATAGCTATCTCATTCTTTGTCATTGAACACCAAAATGTTTCAACAATAACACTAAATTGGACTGAATCAAGCTCATCCTTTAAAATAGATATAATTGTTTCAGACATAATTCTATTCTCAGTGCAGTAACAATTCAAATCAACATCATTGTAATGATCACTTGGAAGCAAATCATCTTGTAAATTTGTACCATAAGATGTGAAAAGATTGCTATAGTTGCTCAAACTCTCACGAGACTTTATCCTAAATGGATATCGAAATTCAAGATTAAATAAAAAAATTTTATGTTTAAAAATCCTACGAAAGTAAGAAAGAAAAGAAAAATTGCTTGATGCAGAATATACATCAACTGCATCAACCATGGCAGAATATCCCAGCTGCAGATAATCATAAAAATCGTCCTGGCTAATGCTCTGCTCACTTGCAATCGCTCTGATAAGATGCAAGTTTGAAATATACATTTTCTCAACTAATTGTAATTTTACTGTATTGTCTGTTTCTGCTTTTATCTGTGGAATTAAATTCTCATCATACATGATAAACACCTCCACCTAACAGTGTCCAAAAATGGAGGTGTTTATACTTATTTTTTGAAGGTAATTATCATTGTGCCATCTTCAATTGTTACAAAAGTTTCAGAACTCAACTGTGCATGACCCATAACAATTGTAAATTGTTTTAAGAAATCACCAGTTGTTAACGAGAGATTTGAATTTGGAATACCATCGCCGGCAAGCCTAAAACTTGCAAATTCAACATTGGCTTTCACTAAATGAATTTTGATGCTTGTGTTAAGGCAATGCATTAATGATGCCATAATCTGGTATATTGCCATTGCATTATCCTGCACTAGTACACTTAAACGGATTGCAGGTAAATTTGTTATCTGAGAAGAATAGAAAAATGGAATCAGAAAACTCTGATACTGCTCTGTATAAGCTAGTACCATATCAACTATAGCTTTTTGACAAGACGTCATTAATTTATAAGCAGAAGGAATATTCCTTTGCTTCAAAATAAATCTGATATTGTCAATATCATTGCTTGTATAATTAACTCTAAAATTCTCAAAAGAACCAGTTAGATCAAAATAGGCATCTGCAGTTGATACAAATGATTCAGCAAATAAAGTTATATTTGATTTCAAATTTCGAAGTTGAACATTCGTCATCTTAACAGATGAGTCTGGAGTCACTAATAAAAAATGCATGCCATTAAAAGGAATATCACGGGCTAAAGCTTTACTGGTGAATGAAGCACAAATCGTTCTCCAGTTAAATAGCAGATAATATAGTGGCAAAATTGTTATTTTACCATTAGTTTTACTGACAAGCATAAATGAATCGTCAAAATCATTCAAATTATACTGCAAATGTAATTTAGTACAGATTAGAGCCTGAACATAAGTATTGAACTTTTTTGTTTTTTCGACAAGTTCAGTGTCTAAGACAATCTCTCTTGTGTTTAACATAAAAAGTAAAAACTTTACATACTCAGTTTTATCAAGAATGCCATGCTGCAGTAACCCTGATAATGCATTAATACCATTTAGAAGTGTAGGCATGCTATTAACTTGAGACAGTTTGTCCTCAGAAGCAAGTTGATGTAATGCCATTTCAGCAAATAGCTGTAATTTCTTCTTTTTGCTCAATTTATCAGGAGAAGTTGAAGCCTTAACCTTTGAAACTTCATCTGCTGATTTTTTAGTCTGAATTTCAATAGCTTCTGATGCAGACTCAGTGATAGAATCAGAAGTGACATTTGAAACTTCAGTTTGCTCGTTAGTTTGTATTTGTTCAACCTGCGCCGCTGCCTGATCCGGATTTTCAACATCTGCCACTGTTATATCTCTGCATAACTGACTTAATTTTTCTATGACTGATGTACTATTTAATTCTAGTAATTTTTTTGCAACAGTTAAATTTGAACAATTGATATGATAAAACATTGCAACTAAGCGATCAAATGCTTCTACCTCTGACTGCGTTTGAAATGCAATAAAATTTTTATTCCATAAATCTAAAAAAGAATTACAGTCCTTAGTTATCAAAAATGATGTTTCAAATTTACTTTTGAATTCATCAAATAAGTTCTCAAATACTTTACGCTCAGCACACTGATCTCTCGCGACTGTAATTGACATAGAGTAATCTGGAATTTTACTGCTACTGTCTTGATCCAAAGTTTTAAAAGGTATTGCAAGTGGATCGTCAACTGATTCCGTATTAGTTCGTTGTGGTTCTGATGTCTCTGATGTACCTGTATCATCAACATTGTCCAAATCTTCTAAAGCATCAGATTCTTCGAGATCATCGAGATCATCGAGATCATCAAGGTCATCGAGATCTTCTAAATCATCGAGATCATCTGACTCTTTCATATCTGTTGCAATACAACTGCTGTCTGAATCATCTTTGCCAAAAGTCATCTTTTTAGGTTGCGTTGTATTAAGAGTAGCTTCATTGATAGCATTAACGCTAGCATTTACTAAAGCTCCAAATCTATCTGGTGAAAAACTACTTCCCATAATCAACCTCCACACGTATTATTTTACAAAAACCATTCGCTGTTACGAATGAACCTTCACCTGATAAATACACTTCATCAAGTATTTTGTCATACTCACTTGTAATAAAGTAATAACCAGGTTTATCCTTAAACCATATAGTATTATTTGAAAGTTTCTTTGCTTTTATACTACTTTGATTTGTAATTTCTGTGAAAACTTCAGAAGTTTTCACAAATGTATAATCTGCTTTTTCAGATGTAAAGTTACGTAATCTGATCCGTTTTGCATTTTTTGGAAGACTAATGCAAAATTGTATACGATACCCAGATGGTACATAAATGACCTTAGCTTTCTCAATAGCACCTGTATCATATTCAAAAATCATCTGTAAATTTTTTACACTTACAGATGATAAAAGTGTCATAATTAGTTTGTTATATTTTGGCTCTACAGAAGTTATTGACAGTGTACCAACATCAAAACCTTCTGGCTCAACTTCAGACTCTTGCAAATGCACATCATTTTGCAGCGATTCTAATAATTTCTTTGCATCAGAACGTGTATCTTTTGGATATAAGTCAGTAAAGTCAGTCAATGATTTTTTTGTTGCATCAATAGTATATTTTTGCTCAGAATTCAATAAATAATGTGTCACTTCAAGCTTGCTGGATCCGCAAGATGATAAAATGAATATGAACAAACTTGTAACTACAATAAACTTGATTTTTCTCATTGCATCACCCCAACTTTTTTAAATCACCGTAAGTGAATATACTATTATTTACTTTTAAAATAAAACCAGTTGGCAAACCGTCTGCATTTAAAACCTTATACCCGCATGGTACTCGTACTAAAGAATAGTCTTTACACTTGATAGTAAAACCACTTTTCCAATCAAAGCATAAATAAATAATATCATTCAGCGCATTATCTAAATAAGACGACATACCCTCTTCATAAAAGAAAGAACGTAATTCATTTTTTGCTTCAAAAGACATGTAGACCTTATGTAAAAACAAACGACCTGATGAGTCCGTCATTGTTTCTGATAGCATGCTACTGCACACATTTAGTAATTCTTTCTTCTCAATCATCATTTGTAAATATAAATAATTAGCATTAACGCCAGCAGACGGTGTTATTGGTGTACAATATGTTTTTGCAAAAGTAAGTAATGTTGCTACATCGGCACCATATTCAGAAGTAAATTGTTGTTTGTCATAAACAATATTCTCCAATAACTCATTCAATTCAAATTTTGCTTCGGAAGCATCACCAGTTTGTAATGGCATCCAAATAGATAAGCCCGCACGTGCATACTCAATTAAAACCTTGACAAGTTCCAAGTCATGAGGTAGATTGTTCAAGTAAAAGTATTCTTGACAAGAGTGAAGCAAAGCTAAAATACTTTGTACCATATTATCAGGAACAAGAAGTAATGGAATTATATAAAGATTATCTTTAATGGCTTCACCAATCACTTTTTGTTTGTCAAGCGAAAAATTCAAGCCTTGAATAATAGGCGGTAACCCACTCATAGCAGTACCTTGTGCTTTAACAAGATTTAAAGTTTCTGATGACTGAACCGGTGTAGCTTCAATTGGAATGACTGTACCGGCAGCATATTGTTGCTGAAATGCATCGGCAGTAACATTAACTGGCTCTAAATCAGCTGACTGCATTTTTTGCAAAACAAAGTATTTTCCTCCTAAAGAATCCTCTCCAGTGCTAAGTATTCTATAAGGCATGCCAGCAAGTACTGATGCAAAACCAACGGATGGATAAAACATTCCAGTCTCAATAATTGATTTTGAAGATTGATGAAAACTATAATGCTGATATGTACTTGAATCTTCATAAAGTTCACCAAGCGACTGTAGCTCTAATTCCTGCTTATTAGCTATTTCATCAACCTCATTAATAAATTTAATAAAAGTCGGTGATTCATCAATTAACTCAGGCTTGTCATACAGAAAATCCCAAACACTCTGCATTCTACCAGATGCATAAATCTTATTATATCTTTCAAGAACCCATGTAGTATTTGGAAAATTAAAAAGATTTACAGCAGCCGGAACTAAGTAATTAGAAGGTTTTTGCATTTCAAGTGTTGAGGCATCTGACTTGTACAAAGTGAGAACAAAATCATTCTTTGTTAGCACTCCAGAGAATGAAGTTCTAACGCCTTTCCATCCACGCTGAATTAATGCAATAAAGACGGCATATTTAATACGTAATTTTATATCTGTCAAGAAAGGTTTGTTAGCCAGAACTTCTTGTAATTCTTCATTAGTCATTAGCATCCTCCTTATATTTCTTTCTTCTATAATTCAAGGAAGTCATATTCATCAAACGCTTTACAGCAGGTAGCTGTAATAAGGCATTTAATTCATCAGACAATCCTGCAGCCTCACCTATAGACTCTGCAGCTTCCTCTAAATCTTGATTTGAGTCGACCTGAGCTGCTTCATCCTCAGCAGAAGCATTCAATTTGTCAAAATTCTTTTCAAACTCATCTTCAGCTGACGGTACACCACTTACATACTCTACGATTACACTTTTGAGTAAAAAAGGCTCAACAAAAGCATCATCTATGATGTACATGATAGTCCTGATCACAATATAAAAAATTATAATATTATATAAAGAAACATGAACTCTCTGGATGAAGAAAATAATTCCAACAATGGCAATAAAAATATTTATTACAGTCATGACAATATTAGAAATTATTAATTTTCCAATTATTTTATACGATTTCTTCAAAAATTGTAAAAAGGCATCTTTTATTGATGGCAAAATAGGTTTATCCATTGCAAAAGAGTATGCAAGAATACATTCATCTAAATAGGTGAAGGATTTTGCATAATAAGATCCTACAAAATCAATTACTCCGGAAAATGGAAGATTCTCAAGAACTGGAAACATTTTAGTTATTGTCCCCACATTGGAATCATCTTTAACCATTGCGCCTTTCACATCCTCAACAGCTTCAGTGATTATTGTTGTCGCAGCGGCAACACCAATTACCTTATCAAATCTCTTCATTACGTTTTTAAAAGCTTCAACGCCGGAAGTATTCGTTGCTACAGAATATAACCCAATTGCCTTTAAAAAGAAAATAACAGTCGATTTGATCTTGGAATAGATAAAAACTACAACTGCTATACCTATAAAACCGCAATATAATTTTGCAATATACATGTCTGTAAACATATACTTCATGCCAATACGCTGCCCTGTAATAAAACCGAAATACAGAGCAGCAACGTAAATCAAATCAATAAGAAATCTAACGAAATAAAACATTTAGCCTCCCATCATGCGAAGCTCAGGAGCTTCTTCTAAGAACAAATCCTCCATTATATCAAATAATGTAGATAAGTGTGAACGTTTTACATTGTAATCATAGCAACCAATAAAAATATGTTTACCTTGATTTGACAAGTTAACTATTGCAGTTAAAGCAGCATTAGCAGCTGCTGAGTTTGAAATAGAACTTATATATTCTGACTCACTATGATCATTACTAATGTCCCAATCTGCCTGACTTTCGTAAGGTTTTGCCAAGTAAGGTAAAACAATCCAAGGAGCTGTACTCCCTAAGATGTTCTCATCATAAGTAGTCTCTGCCAAAATTAGCATATCCGACTGCATAATTGAAGCTTGTGAAACTGAAACAAATTCAATCATTCATCAAATACCTCTTCATTCCATGTATAAACCTCTTTAATATTTCTTAATAATGCTGCAGAAAAATCTCCACGCTTCATTATTATTGCCATTAATGCCTTGCCAGGCATCTCAGGATCAATACCAAATTTCCATCTAAATGGTGCCAGCTCGGACTTTGGTAATAATGTGGCAACACATCCAAAATTACTACTTGCCATGCGAATATTATCATGTAATGAATATTTTACATTGTATCTTAAGATGTATGGCTGGAAAATTGAAATGTTATCACCAATTGCAGTTTCAATATTTTGTTCGAAGCTCAGTGAATCATCAATATCTATCCAATCATAAAGAACCACCGAAGCATGCCGCTTCTCTTTACTACCATGGATCTGTGGATAACCATCTGGAGTAAAGGCATACGAAATGTATCCATCAAGAATGCCTAATGAATCAAATGAATCGTAATCATCAGTATGATAAAAATCATAATAATATTTAAGTTCTGGGTATTTATCAACTAAATCAGAAGCAACTTCTGATTTAATATTTGATCTATTTTTCCCCTTACTTTTATCCATCACTTGTGATTTCCATGTTTGCGGAAACACTTCACCATGCTGAGCATTTTCAAATTCTGGAGTATCTTCAATCCATACATTCAATCTACCAAGTAATTCAAGTAAAGTGTCTCTTGCATGCGCAAAACATTTCTTTGGTACAGGTTTCTCGTTTACAACTAAATCGAATTGCTGATCGCGTGCCGTATTCATAATGACTTTTCGTAAATCCTTGAAATAATCATCTTTCTGCATATACTTATCACGAATCACATCTATTAGGACAACAAATTTATTATTGGCTGCTTTAAAAGTTAAACCGGTACATGAAGTTGACTGGTCAATTCCAAGATACCAATGCGTTTTTGGATCCAATGTCAAAGAAAATTCTTTAACAGATTGTGGTCTGATAATAATGTATTTACCTGTACATGGTAATGCAACAACGCCTTGTATAACGGTACCTCTCATTAAAAATCTCCTATCTTCTGTACTTCATCTGATGCAAGCATGGCATTAAGATCATACTCTGGTAATGCTTTTTCATCTTTTTGAAGTACAGGTTTTGATTGTGTTATGCTATCATAGATCAGTTCAGGTGAAATACCTGTCTGCATTTGAAGCATTGCAAAAATAACAGTGTTTTTATCATATTTTTTATTTTTCATAAAGGTTGCAAGCTCTGGGTAAGTGCTTGGCTTAGAAGCTTTGTATTTGAATCGTTTATAGGACGCACCCTTAAACGCATCTTGGGGTTTCTCCTGTCGAAAGATAGAAGAAACCCCAAGTGTATTTTGTAAGACTGGATCGGTGTTTAAAAACTCATTGATCTGTTGATAATAGGTGACATTTGCACCCTCCGTATAATTTCTATACTCAACAACAAAATCAATAAAGCTACCATAGCCACCATGGACATTACTCCGATTACAACTCAAGCAATGCCAAACATGCTTATCCAAATTAATTCCTAGTGAGGGTGATTCATCTGTGTGAAAAGGACAACAAATAAATAAATCACCAGAATTTAAATGCTTATCATTTCCATTAAAGAGATTATTTTCCTCGCAGAAATGAATGAATGAGTAGCGGCTTGCAGGATTGGACTCTGCAAGCTGGCCCATCTCATCAACAACCTTTCTAGCTAAATCTTTATCGGCTGTTATCATTATTTTCCCTCTCTTGTTGATCGAATGAATGCTTTGATCTCATCTTTTGTAACGGATATTGGATACTGATCCAAAAGATCATTAAGCTTTGCACCAGGCTCTCCACCTAAATCCTGAGCATAAGCACGCCAGCGGATCATCATTTTATCATCTTTTGAATATTCCTTAACTTCATTTGTAGTATCACTGTTAAGGTACAACTGTAATGTTTTTGTAATGCCATCAATTGTAGCTTCACACATTAAAACATTGTTAGCTGTGATTGTAAGTGTCACACTTAAGTATGGAACACCTGCTTTAGCTTTTGGAATATTAGTGATAATGAGATCACCAAGATAAACACAATCAAGTTTGCTTAGTGAATTACCCTGATAAATTGCGACTCTCATTTCAGTCTGATCATCATGCTGTGTAGTGAATTGGCGTGACTTACTAACTGGAAGTTCTTCATTCTTTTCAATAACAGGAATAATTGTATTAGAGCCTTCCAATACACCAATTGTCATTGGCAAAATATCGAAAGAAGCGATATTGCTATCGCCATACTTCATAATTCTTCCCTTGACAGCAGCACCAGTTGCAACAACAAGATCAGGGTTCAAAGCAGAACTTAATTCAAACTCCGGATAATCTTTCTTAAGCATCTCACGAATAATCGGATTTTTTGTACTTCCTCCGACAAGTAAAATCTTAGCAGCTGAGTTCGGAACCTCTGCTAAGACAGAATTCATAATTTTACGTGTCTTCTTGTAAATAGGAAGTGTTGCTGCTTCAAAGTCATCAGGACCAATTATTACTTTCTTTGAAAAATGCGTACCGTCTAAAAGATCTCCTTCAAATTCAGACTCATAAGTCTGATCAATTCCAGCTTTCTTTAAACGCTCCAATCGAGCAGTAAAAATCTTACGCTCACGCTCAGATAAATCAAACTGATCAATGCCCATTTTCTTAAGTACAATTTTTAAAAGTTCATCATCAATGTCATCTCCACCAAGATGACCATCACCACCTAAAGCAAGCGGTTTAATAATTTTAGAAGCTGAGGATTTCGTAGTGTTATCGAACTCATAAGCATCAAAATCATCGGCTTTCGATTTAATTATGCTGGCGAGTGTAATGTCAAATGTACCACCACCTAAGTCATAAATAATAACATCTTCTGTATCTCTATCAGCTGGTGGTGTATAGTCTAAAGCTGCAGCACTTGGCTCATTTTCGAGCGCTATTAAATTTAAGCCTGCAAGTTCACATGCTTTCATTGTGTTTCGCTTGCCAATATCATTGAAATATGCAGGTACTGTAACAACAACGTCATGTACAGTACCATACAACCCGTCTGTTGCACGTACAATACCCTTAAGAATCTCAGCAGATACTTCTGTTGGCGTCATGACTTTCTCATTTTCACCATCTTTAAATGTGACTGTAGCACTTGGATCTTCCATCAGACGTTTTACGGAATATTGAACATTTGAAAGACCTTTATTATTGTAAGCTTCATCACCAACAATAAACTTACCGTCTTTCCACATTACGCAACTAGGAAGCGTGTCCCTTCCATTATTTAAATGGATGATCTCTGGGTCTCCTGTTTTAACAATGCTGATAGCAGAATTAGTTGTACCTAAGTCAATACCAAAAACATTCTTAATAGAGGAGTCTTCTGCAACATCATTACGGACAGTCGTCACTGAAGTAGCCTCATCAGAGTTAAATAACATCATTTTTCTTGGATTACTCATCTTAATACCTCTTTCTTAAATTGTTAATGTGGAATCTAATAAAATAGATTGCAATTTTTCAATATTTACATTTCTAAAAAGCGTTAATGGATCTAACTTACTAACATCATCTAAACTATCAGTAAACTCAATACCAGCTTTAATTACTGGTTCTTTCTGTTCATTATCGGAAGAAGCTGCAGAATCAGAGGACTCTGTTAACGTCTCCTGATCAGTATGGTCCAACTGTTCTATCAATGCTTCATGATTAATCTCATCAGAATACTCAACTTGTGCTTCTGACTCGGCATCATCCAAATCTGAAAGTTCATCATTTAAATTTTCAGAATCATCATTATCCTGCATGTATGAATCTGGTGATTTACTTATCGGAGTTTTCACTGGCTGTAAATCCTCAGTAGCGGTGTCAGATGATGAATCCATAGTGTACTTTTCCGCTGTAATGAAATGATCTGTAAGATCATGATCCATTCCAGCTTGCTGTAAATCAGACGTCGACCAAGGTTCACCACCCCATCTTATTTTCTCTCCTCGTTCATTGATACGTATAAAACCGACAACATGAAAATAAGCTGAGTTTTCATTTCTAAGTGCACACTCAAGAGTAAAATCAGAAAACCGTAGATACCTGGTATGGTTATCTTCAGAAAAATCGGATTCCTGACATGGAATTTTAATGGCAATATTATTTTGTATAATAAAGAAATAACCCTTAAAGTAAAATGTACCAAATTGGTAATTTACAAATGAAACAGCAGGTCCATTTGGACCTTTATACAAAACGTACAAATAACGATAATTTAAATCCATGCATAAAATCCCAGTTGGATTGTAATGATAGTCTATAATATCATTCTTTATTTCCTGGTCTTTATCATAATAAAGAGAATGTACTTCAGACGTGCAATTTTGTGTAACAAAAATTGGTTTAGCATCAGTAAAACGAAAATCAGAATTTCGAAATACTAACTCCGCACGATCTGCTGAGTAATTTACAAAAGTGAATTCACCATTTAATTGAACAAGTCCAGAACTTTCAAATATTTCGGATAACGTTGGCTTTGTATAATTATGATCACCGAAGAAAAACTTTCGAAGTTGCTCTTGATCACTTTCCGGAACAGGTATGCATACTGATGAATCATGTTTTACAAGAAAACATGCAGAATCAAAATTATACAGAGAGTAAGCAGCATACACGTCATCTTCATAGCACTGCCGTAAATCATCTACAGTTAACTGGCAACCTTCTGTACTTCCATTGATCCAGAAATCTAAACCAAGTAAACTTGGTGTAATTTCATCATCGGAAGTTATAAGCATTTCATCTATACTGTTTGGCAAAATACAGTAATCGTCTGATGCATCACTGAATGTATATGCTATTTCAGGTTTTCCCTCAATTCTGTGCCATTGCAAGTTTTTTATCTCATTGGTGATCAGAACACCATTAAATTTATGCATAATAATCTCCTTTAAAAAGTAGAAGCGCTTTTACACGCTTCTACCCGCACTTATTGCAATGAGTCAATGCAGTCTAAAAATGTTGCTTTTGATTCATTATCTTTATAATTCCAGAATACTACAATATTAGCACCAAACCGGTAAACCAAGTAAGAAGAATCAGTATCTTTAATACTCAGATACTTTCTGCTGTTTCTTGTAGATTCCTTAATTTTTAAATTTTTATTTTTGTTCTTTTTTAAACGCTTATAAATATCTTTTGCATCTTTCTCTGACTTGCAACAGTCTAAGCGTAAGAAGCTATTCTCATCAGCACTTTTTACTAATGCCTCCTGAACTTTGTAATCAAGTAAGGTTTCCTGACAATAATCAGGAATTTCATAACCTAATGAGTCATAATAAGAAAGAATTTGATTTGGGAAATCACTGTAAGATTTCCCGCATCCAATAAAAGCGAAAGAAAGAACAAATATCAGATAAACTATTGTTAATCTTTTCATTAAATATTCACCTTAGAAGGTGCCGAATTTCCAGATTTTTTAGTTTTTCCTGTATGAATTTTATCCTGCAGCCCACCAAGGTCTAACTCAGCTGTAGAAGTCTCGCGTACCTGTACAGACCCTGAAAAATCAACCGGAATCTCAGTTTCAACTGACTCTTTGTCTTTCTCTGAGTCGTTTGAGTTATCTGAGGATTCAGAATCCTCAGAATGTTCATCTGCTTTTTCATCATTAGCTGAGACATCAGCGACCTCTTCTGTTTTACTCGGTGACTCAACAAAGCTTGGATTGGCAATACCAATAATATGCTCACCAGAAGCAAGTTTATCGCTCAGTTCTCTGTTTGATCCACCAGAGCCCCAGCCTAAAAGGTCAAGATAAGCTTCACCAATCTCATAATCACTAGAGTTGTCACCAGCTATTGATGTCTGTAGATCCATTAGACGGTTATAAATCTCAGTTGCAGCTTCTTCTGTAATACCTGGAGTTGCATATTCACTAACCTCAATACCCTCGAGCATACCGAAGCGGATAAGAGACATAACCTTGCCAGAAAACTCTTTATCGCAGTACATTGAGACATCAAGATTCTGCTCAAGACCAAGCCGAAGCTGCTTCATCTGGAAAGCATCAAATTTGATATCGGAGTAAACTTTAACATCTACCCCATGCTCCAGTCCAATTCTAATCTGATTCATTTGATTTGCAGACAGGGAAGCATTATTGTACTCATCAATGCAAACACCTGAATGCAAACCAAGACAAATCTGCTGCATCTGCATATCGTTGTAGTCCGTATTAGCCACAGGATCTAATGGAAGATTAAGACGTGCCACTTCCGTAAGCTGATACAACTGCAGAGCGTTGAAGCTGTCAAAATCTTTTGCACTCCAGGACTTAAAAGCCTCTGGATAATTTTTCAGTGCAACATAACATTGATACATTTTCTCAGTATCATAATCTGAATTTGCGATCAGGCTGATATTTAAATTGTGTAAATAGCTGTTATAGATACACTCAAGCTGCTGTGCATCATACGCACCATTTGCATAAGGTACCATGTCAAATTTGGCTTCCATACCAAGACGGATGTAGCGCATAGATTCCCAGTCAAACATTTTGTTTGCATACAAATTTACATCAACATGATGTAACATACCAAGGATAATCTCATGCATGCATTTAGCGTCACACGCTAAATTTACAAGCAGCTTAATATTCAAACCATGGCTAATAGCCAGCTCAAACTCACGAATCTGATCGGCATCAAAACCTTCTTCTGTACATAACTCTCTAAATTCTTCTGTCTTCATTGCATTTACTCCTTACTGTAGTTTAGTTATTATAAGAATGCTGTAATCTTACGTACATCCATCTTCTCAATGGTCGGGAAATCAATATCTTCTGCACCAAAATCATTATTGAATTTAGCATAGAAGCGGCACCTGTCCAGATCAAGAAATGGAATAAAGATCACGCTAGTGGTGCTTGGATTATTACCAAGCTGAAGCTCATCTTTGAACTCGTCAAGAACAAATTGGGCGTCATCATCATCAATTGCATTTTTAACATCAGTTGATGCCTGCATAAGCTTATTAAAATCTACAGACACAACCATGTCAGAAGGCATATCAAGCTGAAAGATGATATCATTTTTTACGTTAACTGGAAGCACATGCATAATATCTTCAGCAGCAACATTATGCTTAGCATCCGATTTTCCAAAACAAGCGATTGGTAATTCAGAGTAACCGACATTTTCACTCATAAACTCACGAATAACCTTTCGCACTCTTTGATCAATCTGTGGCATGGTATTAAACTCATGCAGACTGCGGTTTTGAAGCAATTCAACAGCTTTATTATGTGGAATTACTGTCAGCATTGAAACTTTACTCATAATAAAATAGCAGCCATATGGCTGCCCTCCTTTCTATTTAGAATCATCTGTTGTAATATCTGTGTCCAATGATGTAGTGGTGATGTATTTACCTAAGATAAGTTTACAAAATTTAGGCGCAAAGAATGTACACAGCATAATTACTGCGTACATTATGCATTCCTGCCAGAAATCACTAACCACGATAAACTTTTCAAGGACTCTGATAATGATTAATGAAATTACAGTTATTACAAAAATCCAAGCAAACATCTCAAGAAATAACTTAAAGAAATTTTTAATTGGTTTCATACTAAACCTCCTTAAAATTTTTAAATGAAATCTGCATCAGAAGTATCATTTAATTGCTCGAGATTTTCTGTCAGGCTTCTTAAAGCTTCCTTCCTTTCCAGATTCTCTTTTTCAGAATCAGCCTGCAATTCAGGATCATAGATAACTGCATTTACATGATAAGCTTTACGCAAGATAATATCGCTTGCACAATTAGCATTACGTCTTTTTGTATTCTCAAGTTTTATTAAACCTTGCTTTCTAAGTGTTTCATTGTCACGTAAAAAGAATACTTCATCAGCATCAGTTGATAAATTCTGAGATCCCTTTGTTGGTGATCCTGTGCTTGCCCGATCTCTTACTAAATCCTCTTTCGCCAACTGGGATGGATGTGAAGTTACTAACACGCAGACAGGATACTTCTTACGAAACTCTCGAGTATCAGATGCCAATCTATCAATATTAGATTTAACTGAGCCATCACCGACGCTGCCAGATAAAGCGCAACTGTGATCAATTACAACCAAATCAAATGATTGTTTCTCATATTCACTCACAAGCTCATCATAACAAGTTGAATAATCAAAGGAATCTTTCAATACAAGTAATCCATCATGTGAAATAGTATCAATTGTCATACGAATAGCCTTTTTAACATTCTCATCAATGTCATCACTAATGATGTGCTCTGGGCGAATGATCATTGGGTAACCTGCAGCCATCTCATATGTTTTATAGACATAATTTACAATTATGTCAGCATAAATTTTAGCCTTGGTTGTCTCTCCACACATATAAACAACTCTTCCACCAGCCTTCATTACATTGACTGCCTTGTCAATCACAAATTTTGTTTTACCGATATTTTCCTGACCGACAACCACAACAAGTCTATGCCGAAGAATTGGTGTGTAATTATCTAATGGTGGGATACCCCAGTCAGCTATTGGAATGAATGAATCTTTCAGATCTGAAAGTAAAGCTAAAGATCCTTCAACTGAATCAATAGCTGCATCCTCATCTTCTGCTAATGTTAAACGATGCCGCACTTCAGATACAACGTTACCAGTATACTTCAACCAGTCTTCGTAACCATGATACCTTTTTCTACCAATACGAATTGTGTTACGCATAATAGCATGCTGCACGTTTATACTGTTGATACTAACATGCTCGACAAAAGCAGCCTTTAAAGCTGGCTCTTTATTAACAACAGTATCTGATGGTTCTGCAAGATCGAAACATGTTGTATACAAATCAACTGCACGCATACATAACTTCTGCTGTGCTTCTTCTCTTACTGAGTCAATTGAAAGATTTGTATTGTCACCCTCAAACTGCAACCATTCCTTTACACCAAGCGTTTCATCCATAATAGCATCGCAGATACTTGTACTCAAAATATCCTCAAAGGATTCCTGTGTTAACTGTGGAACAAAAGAATCTAACGACATTTTCAGCCTGTTAAGACTCACTAAAGCTTTTACAAGAAGACGGTATTCCAATTTAAATTCATCGATCTCAATGTATCTTAGCAATATTGTTAAATTTTGCGTAAAGTACATTGCATTGTAATTCTCATGTGGAAGTAGACTACTTATAAAAGGATTTACAGCTTCTTGTAAATTTTCATCATTTCCTAAATCAATATCTATCATAATAACCTACCTATACATAAACTTTTTCAGCAATACCATTCTCGTGCTCCTGTATCCTATTGTAAGCGTCTTCAACTTCACTGTAACTTTTATGAAGTATCGTCTGCGCCAACAAACTTTTTGACACTATATTATCAACGAAATAATCAACTTCGCATGAATCCTCTGTAAGCATGAAAATAATATCTAAATGTTTATCTCCGAGACCACGATGCGCTCTACCAATCATCTGCTTGAGCAATGGAGTAAATTCATAAAAGATAACATAATCACAATCCAGATCGATAGCTGTGGTAACTGAAGTCACAACAACATCTAAGGATTTTTGTATATTAAATTCGTCCATTATTCGTTCACGATCAGCCTGTTTTGTATGACCGTTGATGCAATCATACTTTATACCAGCTGAATCCAAAAACGGTAAAACCCATGAACGTATTGCATGCTGATTGATATACACAAGACCTCTTTTATCTTTACGCTCTTTTATAAGTTTAACTAAAGCATTTACTTGGTTTGTAGCGCCTTCACCTTTGCAAAGCTGCATTAACTCTGCACCACCACAAAATCTAGTTTGAAGAGGCATTGCCGGTACCCACTCGATTATTCCATGATAATCACGTACACTATCAAAATCAGAACCATCTCTACTAATAAAAAATAGTGGATCTAAAGTAATATCGAAATCACCATTAAGTAACTTACGTTTTAACTTATTGTAATCAGGATATCTTTTAGAATCCACAATGTGTGCCAGCTTGGCAAGCTGTAGAGCATTTGTGGTAATTGGTGTCGCTGTTAAAGCAATGCAATACTCAAAAGAATTACAAATTGCTTCTAGCATACCGCCAGAATTTGTTCTGTTAAAGTTGTTCAGCTCATGTGCTTCGTCTATAATTAAACCACAAAATTTATCCTTATATTGGAATAATTCTGACATTATGGTTTCATTTTGTAAGCATGTATGCGTTAACATCAATATCGTTGCAGTATCAATTCTATCGACATTGATCAGTTCATTCAGACTTTTAGCTTCTGCAGAAGATGCTAAAACAGATTTGCCGCAAGCATCGTGTAATTTCTTTGGTGTTTGAATAAGCTGATCCTTTTTAACAAACATTATAAATTTTCGTGTCGGATCTTCATTACACAGAAGCTTGATAAAGGCTGCTGTAAGTAAAGTCTTTCCTAATCCGGTATCATACAAAAGCATGCACCGCTTCATATACAACATTTTCATAATATCAATACATTGAATATCATGAAGTTCAATGTCATTTAAAACATATTGAATAGCTTGAAAACTGTTCATTGAAAGAAGCTGACTTTCAATTAGTTTATTTTCCCCATTTTCTGTATTTCCCATTTATAAACCTCCAATTTTTATAAACATTGTGAACTGGGATCTGCAGAACAGGTTGAGTAATAACGCAATACTCAAGAATACGGTACAGCTGATCATTACCATCTAAAACAAACTGTATACTTTCTGCTTTACTGTCAGCAAATTTAAAATCTTCTGGCATAGGATTCTTTAATTTAAAAACACGTAAATTATTGATATCCATTAAAACATCAATATCACTCTTGCTAAATGCAGCATCAGTCATACCATTAGAATCTTTTAATTGCATAAGTTTATCATTAAGAATCTCTTCGACTGTCATACTAATCTCCTAACTGTGTTAAAATGAAATAAGCCAAGCATGAAGAAGAAACAAAATCACCAATCATTGTAAAAAGAAGAAACATCCTCAAATACTTGTATGATAATGAAAATTTATACTTTGGTCTTGTTTCATCAATATTACTCAAAACGGCTGCGATAATATTGCAAGAATTGATCGCTGTCTTGTTAATAGAAGTTTCAACTGTAAATAGTAGCAAAACATCACGTACGGAATCCATATTTGCATAGTCATGATAATTCAATCTCTTAACATCTTTAAACTGTGAAACAGCTGAGATTTTATACAATGGATCCAAAATGCTAGAAGCTTTACCAGCCATAGTAGACTTCGCTACAGCCGGTAAAGCTAAATATTGATTACGAACCTGAGAAAGAACAGGCTGTAGATCTGCCTGTGAATAAACCAAACCAAGCTCATTTTGTGCGTTAAGCCACAACAGTTCTTCAGCTTTTAAAATGATTTCTTCAAGCTTCTCGGATAATTTATCCATACTTTATACCTCAATCATGCCTGGAGTTACTGTAGTAGTGTCTCCATCTTCCGTATCAGCATAGCTACACTGGCTCAGTAACTCGTCAACTGTCATCTTTCCATCGAGAACAGCATCAACCATCTCCATAGTGAGTGCAGTCTCATCAATAATGCAAACATCAGGACCGACCAAGTTCATAAATGGCTCCTCTTTCTCAGGAGCAGCATCAAATACATCAAGTTTGATCTTAAACTCTTCTGCATCCTTTGCAATACCCTTAGCAAAATTCATGCATAATTGTCCACGCTTTGTATCATCAATTGCATACTTTGAAAAATGATGAAAGATAATCTCATCATAATACTGGTCATCTGAATCCTCAGAAATTACGGTGTCAAAGCAATGAAACTCGTTGCCGAAAACAAAACAAAATCCTGCAATAGTTTTATACAACAGATCTAACAGGACTTCTGTTTCTTTCTTATCAGGTGCACAATAAGACGTTGCAATAGCATGTACCTTGTCATCTAATGCACAAAAAATTGATGCTACCCTGCTGAGATAAATATTGATAGAATCGAAAGAACAAATGCGCAAATTACCAAACTTAGCGCAATCTGCAGGTGAAATGAAATGAATATTATCAAAATCATCAAGCAGCTCATCCTCATCAATATTACCTGCATCATAATCCTTTAAAGCTGCATCCAAATCTTTCAGATTACGATAATCTGAAACAAGCTTGTTAAAAAATTCAACAAGCACTTTCTTATTTATTTTTACAACTGTAGAACCAATAATATGTTCTTTTACCATATCTAATAACCTCCTAGTATTTTACTTTTTATAGATGAAAAAAGCATTTCCATCGGTTTTCATGTTCTTACTATCAATAATGCATTAAAAGCTATTTGGAGATTTTATTCTCCAAATAACAACTCGTCAATGTCAATATTTAATGACATTGTCGTAAAATCAGTATCTTTTATAAATTGTTGTTCGCTACAAACCTTATTTAATTCATCTTTAGATAGATTGTTTTCAGACCGTACAGCTTCTAATTTATTTCGTAGAGCCGCAAGCATTTTATTTTTGTATAGAGATTGTTTAGCAGACTTTGACAAAGTCTCAACTGTAGCAAATGCAGCATTTGATTGCAATGTTGATGCATCTTTGATAACCTCAGTATTAGATTGTTGCATTGCAGCTTGTAATGAAGCAATTGCCTGGTCTTCTATTGAAGATTCTTGTTGTGCATCTGAAGATTGTGGATTTATTGAAACAGCAGCTGATGCAGAATCAGAATTAGTATCTGATGTATAATCTAAAGTGTTTGCATCCGGCACTTTCACATCATCATCGTCATCTATAATCTTCTGCATTCCTTCAACATCTGAAATATCTGCTGTTACATCTATAGTATCAGCTTCATTTATTGCGTCAGCTAGAATACTGTCAAGGCAAACAAAATCCTGTAAATCATCATAAAGTTTAAATGTAGACTCTTTAAATAAAGCGTAAATGAGAAAGAGTATAGCTGTTGAAATAACTGGAACTGCCAGTGGGAACTTACCTTCAAAAATATAAATTTTTCCAATGAATAGATAATATAACAATGTTAAAATAGAAATTGCACCAGAAAAGCAAACTGATCCAAGTAACCATGCTTCAATCTTCTCCCTACGAAGGAAAACTGACTTCCGCGCTAAATCACAAATAAAATGATAAGGTATAAATATTAAACCCACTGTAACAGACCGAATAAAATCAGTCTGATTACTCATTTTAAAATTAAAATCATTTTCTGAAAATTTTAAAGAGATACTATCACCCCCAATAAAAAGCATGCGGTAATGAAGTAAGACACTTTTATATCAGATCCATTTATACCGAACAAGCAAGTAAAAATGCTTATCAAGCAAAACAGAATTACACAAATGATTTTAATCACTAAATGTACTAAAATCATGAATCTCAGCCTCCCGCACATAAGAAATTTTACCGGAACGGTTACAATCAAACATAAATATAAACCTACGTGCCTCATCAACATTGTCATTAACAATGCTGTAAATTACATAGGTAGAAGTTGCCTTTTTTATATTCACTGATGTAGTAATACCTTTAAATTTCATGTATGTATACAAAGTCCTGTCCTCATTATCAATGGTTAACTGATTAAAAACAGGCTCAGTTGTGATTGATTTTAGGTCTATCATATTCAATTGTAGCTGCTGCAAGTCAACAAACTGATACATTAGCTTGACTGCCTGTTCGCCAATCTGCGCTTTTTGCTTATTCATATTTGCTGTTGACACTGTGATTAACAGAGCAAGTGCACATACGGTAACAAACACAATTGATTTTATCATTCGTATACTTTCAGATAATTTAAATTTATGATGACCTGTTTTAAACATCTAGCACTTTCTCCACCTTAAATTTCCGTTTGCCATTACAAATAATTTCAAAAATACCTGAACTTTTTCCGAGTATAACTTTGCCTAATGGTGACGTTATACCGAGAGTCTTTCTTATTATTGTGTCACCATGCTGCGCAACAGTTAAAAGTTTTTCTGAGCCAATTACTTCATCTGCTTCATTCAACTGAACAACCTTAATAGTGCTGCCAATTCGTATAATTGGAGACTTATCATCATGAACAATCTCACAGTTCTCAATCTCATTTGATAACTGTGCAATCTCGTTATGTAAGTCTCGATAATGATCACGTGCAGCATCATACTCAGAGTTTTCACTTAAATCACCCTGATCACGTGCAGCTTTCATGTCTGCAAGAGTTTTATCAAGATCCTGTTGTGCAACAGCTAATCTGTCACGTTTATGCTGCAATTCTTTTGCAGTCATCTGGTAATTTTCTGTCATAGTAACCTCCTACGAATAAATTTTTACGTCATCAAGATAAACACCATCCGCTTGCTTATTTAAATTGTAAAGTTGTAAAGAATCGTGTATTTTTATAAAATCTGTAGCTGAAATGCATGAAGTATCTGACTGAGGATGCAAATCATATTTTCTCTCTAAAGCCCTGACTTCAGAGAGATTTGTTTCATACACCTTAAATAAGGACAAATCACTCTTAAGTATGCATACAATATTATATACAAAGTACAGACCATCTCCATACAATTTAAACGTCTGTGCATGCAAAAACAATTTATGATCCCATACAATATGATCAAATACTAATCCGGTGAAATTGTCTTTCGTACAATTTAAGCTAGTCACAAAAGCATTATCATCACCAACAATAATAAAGCGATCACTTAGAGCAAAAACATCACATACTGGCAAATTCAATCTTGAATGAATTTCAGTATACTGCCCATCCGGATGCAGCTGATACAAAATCTTAGATGAGACTTTATAAAGATTAGAATAAAACCGATTTAAGCTTTTAGAATACAAGCATGGATAGAACCCATCTTTAATGGCACCACCAATAAAGGTTGTGTCGATAATCCTATACATTTCTGATTTCTGTAATGTAACTGCTTTAGCAGATTCTTTTGTAGAACTAACTAAAACAGCATCGTCTCTCACAGCAATGATGTAAAATAGCTCACCATTCATAATACATATACCGTGATCTTAGAACTCAGTGTGTTACACAATTTATCTTCAGAATCAAAGAATTCATATTTAATGGTTACTTTAGTGGTTTTGTCGAAGTAAGACATAAGTTCTAAAGTCGCTGAATTTCCTGGATCAATGCTACATGAAACTATTTCTTTAGCTGACTTAGTAAGTAATGAGACCTTACACTTATTAGATGTTGGGTTCATTAATGTGATTCCTGTGTTCTTCTCACTAATTGTGATATTAGAGATAACAGGTGAATATTCTGATACATTCCAATCTGTTGGATTATCAGTGTCAAAAGACGTAGATGCTAAGGGCGTTAGAATTGTGTCCTCTGTTGAGTAAAAGGTACCCCTATCATCTTTTGAATCACTTGACTGTTCCGTAGGCTTTGTATCTGATACTTTTGGCGTAACCTTAACAGCACTTTTATCTGACTGAATGGATGCTATTGCTTCATTATCATTCGCATAATATTTTTTATCATGCTTAATTTCTTTCTCATAGGCGGCTTCAGCTGTTTGCGTATCCAGATCTACTTTTGTGTCATAAACATATGTTTTTTCAGTGCCAGGCTGAGTAACTGTAGTTGATTTAGGTTCAATAATAGTCTTAACAACTTGCTTGACTTCAGGTTTATGAGAAAGCAATGAATAACTTGCAATAAAAACGCTACAGCTTAAGATCACTGGTATCAGAACACGCTTATGAGAAATATGTGATTTTGTCACGCTATGCTTGAAATCAGTAATAGTAGGTGTGCTATCACTAATCTGAGTAAATTTAGGTAATACGCAAACCCACTGATTTTCATAATCATTCACACATATACAAAATTTAATGGAGTCATAATTTACATTTATCATATCATGCAAATCAAAATAACTGTCACCAATTCGAAGTCGATCTACATTTAGCTCAGTCACCTTTCGTAGCGTTGTGTACCCGATAAGCTCGCCACTTGCATCATGTACAGTGTCATAATTAGAAATCTGAAGCTGCCTGCCACCTTTCTTTAACACTCCATCGATTTTTAATGGTGTACTATCTGCAGAAATAACTTTAGCTACCTTCATGATTTATCCTTTCATATTAAAATTTCTTTTTATACCTGACAATTGCAGGATATTTGAAATCATCATGTGCATCTATTGATGCAAGTGCATCAAAACTATTTGATTTGTCTTGCTGCGAAATCTCATCTAAATCGTAGCGTGTAATGATGAAAGTGCCTAAGCCTTTACGAGCACGCAAATCAAGTATTTCTTGAATTGTCTCATAAGCCCAAGCCTTTTGCTGACTTTTTGTTACTGTAACAAAGCACACATCACTTGTAATATATTCATCATACTCAATCTTACGATACAATTTATATTTTGGATTCTCAGCCGCTAGAAAAATTAATCTCTTCAATTCTACTGTGTCCAATAATGGTGCTACTGTGAACCCTTTTGCTAATGCTCTTTGCATACAGCTATAGGCAAAAGTCATTTTAGAGAAACCAGCTGGTGCAATAATAATTGCACTTTTACTTGTAAGTAAACCACTGTCAAATACAGCATTTATCTTTTCAAGCTGCTTCACAAACCGATCAAAAACAAAATCATTTTCTAATTCTGGCTTATCATGCCTTAAAATTTCGCCATCCCAGATAATACCTCTGTACATATCAGGAACACCAAAGCAATCAATCTTTTTAACAAAGTCAGTATTATCCTGAAATTCAAAATTCATTGATTTTCTTGTCGGTTCCCTTCCGCAAAGCGGACATTTTTTATCTGGAAATCCTAGATTACCGCAGGCATAACAAAAATCATCTGTAGTACCCATTAGTAGCTCCTTTCAATAAAAAGAAGCAGAGCTGTTGCACTCCGCTTCCCTATCAGTATTTATTCTTAATTATAAGATTTAGCATAACATTACTTATACGAACACGCTCCTGTGTCTTGGAATACATGGTATGAGCCATGGCATCTGCAATCTCTAAATTGCACCAAGCCAGAAGCCAAAACTTTGGCAAATTTCTGTAAGGTTTTAAGTTATACTGCATTGATTTGAAATCGTCATCATGGTGACGTACAAAAAACAATAGCTGATCCTGCTCATCTGAACTTAGGTTAATGCCGGCGGTGCTTAATTCAGGAATGATGCTAGAAATTGTTTCTGCATAACTATGCTCTTGATGTCCCTTATAAGAAGCTATGCCATTATCAAGAAGTATCTGAGCTTCAACCTTACCAATATCATGAATTAACGCAGCAAGGTACACCATGTCAGATTTAAGATCCTTTGGTAACAATGCTACTGTTGCGCAACAATGAGTAAATAAGTCATAGCCATGGTATTTGCTTCTCTGGTCAAAACAAAACATTTTCGAAATGCTTGGCATTACATCTGCGAGCCCCTTATGATATGCACAAACATCATAAGGAGACTCGGCAGTACGAAGTAATCTGATTAACTCCTGTTTAGTCATAATAATCCTTCCTAGTGTATAGTTATAAATGTAAGTATTCTTTAAATAACACTTACATTGATATACTTGGCAATCATCTTATAAAGCTGCAGGTAGACACAATGCTTTGGTTTATTCCCATCAATAATATTGCTCTCAGGAATACCAGTCGTTACAGCAGCTTCTAAAGAATAGTCTGCATTTACGAATTTCTGACGACGAGAAGTCTCTGCAACTGGATCCAGATTTCGTGCAAAAGCTCTCTGTGCAGCAACATCATCGCACACATCAAGGTAAATTGGAACTAAAGCATCGCCGAACTCTTCTCTGTAAGATTTGACCATTTGTAATGTCCCAGCTAAAATATAATTGCATTCTGGTAACTTAGCAAAATCGGATCTACGTGAATAATAGTAAGCCTGACCAGTAACAAGATTTAATGAACGACATTCAAAAACATCATTCTTTGACTGATCAAGCTTTAATCCATCCACTGATGTAAAAATATAGTCAATTGTATTCATCTCACCAGCACGCGGAGCTCTAGTTGTGCAGATGATACCGCGCGTCAAGTCCAAGCCTGATGACAGCAATGAATTAACCTGTGTGCTTTTACCTGCACCACTGCATCCAACAATCATAAAAATTTTGTTACTCATACTGCGACATCTCCCATATCAATTTTATCGAAACTGTAATAATTACAAACATGCGAATTATTACAATCCATCTCCCAGAAGGAGTTAATGTCATCTTGAATACTAAAACTAGGATCAGTATTCAAGATCTTCCAACATTTATCATAAAGAAGTTCAGCAGAACCAGTCACCTGATATGTATCCATGTATTCTCTAAGAATATTGCTCCCCATGACCACCTCTTTTGAATGACGAAAAATTGCACGAAGTAATTCATAGTTATCAATCTGATGCTTAACACCGTCCATCTGGTTGCCATAAATATGTGCATCTGCAATTACATGTAAAAGGATACCTGGTTTAACACCAAGATGCTTTGCAAACATACATTGAAGCATAGCATACTGTGTTGTATTAAAAGGCACACCTAAAGGCATATCGCCTGATCTTTGTGATACAACAACATTCAATCGGCCGCCATCTAAATTCCAATCAGTAGAATGCACGCACGGAACCAGATTCATGTGTTCAAGATCAGCAACATTCCAAAGCGTAGTTTTTGCATGTCTTCCATCTGGAAACTCTTTAAGATAGTCAAGAACAAAAGAAGTCTGAGTATCATAATGTCTAAGATTTGGCTTGTCCCATGTTCCCTCATTGATTGTTACAGGCTGCGCCATCTGATAACCATAAGCTTTTCCTATTGAATATTTTGTATCTGCCCAGGCATCCCAAATGTGATTATGTAAATCTCGGATATCATTTGACATTGCCTGCCAGATCCAAAGAATTTCATTTTCTGCTGATTTATGGAACACCTTCTTGAACTTAAGAATAGGGAATTCACGCTCTGTATCAATCTGCATCACAGCGCAGGGTAAACGCTTTGTAGAGTACCCAGTACGCTCATTCACGCCATCGGAATACCCATTACTGTAAATATCTTTCAAAAGTTTCATATACTGTATTTCATACTGTGAAATCATTTTTACCTCCAAATAAAACACAGCATTGCCTATTAAGACAATGCTGCAATATTCTTTCTAATTACTTGAGAAACAGCTCCTTCCCAAAACTGAACGTCGATTGGAGCAACATCAGACTTATGGTTTAAAAACTGTAATCTATCGTACTTAAGTTTAAAAATTAATTGTGATAATTCAAGCACTTCCTCACAATCTGTTTTAGTCTGAGTACCATTTGGTACACATACTAAGCTTTCAAATTGTGGTGGCTTGTAACCATTTCTTCGAAGAAGATTTCTTAATGCTCGCATATGCATTAAATTCTGTGATACTGGATTTATATTATCAATAAATGATTTAGCATTAGATTTCCCAGACCATTTATAATCATCTCGATTTCCAACAATCTCTAATCCCCATTTCTTAGCTTCAATGATGTAACAGCCAAACTCTGCAATAACCACCAAATCAATCTGTGTTGTATTTGGTTTCCCTTTCCAGTTTGTTAAAAAATTACTGTAAAGAGGAAGATTGTGAAGTACTGATGTATTAGGAAATTGCTGAACAATACAATTCGCAACATGCTGCTCGAACCAAGTACCATTAATCTCCAATGATAATTTGTTCATTAACCAATCACCACAACTTTCTTTATCTTACCAAACTGATTTAATGCAGTATTTACAGGATTATGTGTTGTATTCGTATTAAAAAACGCATCATCGATTATGAACTCAGCTACACTACCATCCCATATGCAATAAGTGTGTGTTTTTGCATCAGTGTCTTTATCAGCCTTACAATCACCAAGTACACACTGAATGATTGACCCGTCTTCCATTACTAAATCAATCTTGCTACCAACTTTTTGTGTATAACCAGAACCTACTGCAATGCAATATCTTCCCTGATACATCCTGAACCCGGTTTTCTTATCAGTGTAAGCATCTTCACTGTTAAGAAGTGCATACTGTGCACTAGTCCGACTGGTTACTTTAGTATAAGCCATATGAGTACGAACAGTGCTATCACACTTACCAACGTTTTCTGGTACATTGTAAGAAGTAGCTTCACATAGTGCAACTTCGGATAAAGAAATTTGCTTATCATCACTTAAGTCTTTGGATGCATTATACTGATCTTCTGTTGTCTGACCGTAAGAAGATGTTTGTACATCAGTAGTTGAAGAAGATTCTGACTTTGAAGAAGTAGTATCCTTGATATAATTACTTGTCCTATTTAAAGTCTTTGTTAATGCTTTTACAGCATCTGTAATCTGCTGTTGTTGCTCTGCCTGTACCTCTGGTGAAGCAAATTTAACCCCATCTTCTTTATTTTCGGAATTTAAATTGTCAAGAAGTTGATCATGTGCAGAACTGGAATTTTCCTCTTCACGCTCATGTGCTATTCTAGTACAATTTTCAATATAAGCTTTTGTTGCAGCATCAGCTGAATCTACGCTAAGATTATTTTTTGATATCAACTCACTTTTCTTTTTGATATAATCTTGTCCCTGAGCGTTTGCTGCAGCCCGCGTCTCCTGCAAGTAGCGATACAGCTGGGCTTGTGTGTTTCCTTGTTTTGTAACATCAAATGCATCAGCTTGCATTGTATGAGAAGAACATACTAAAGAAGTGGTCAGTAATACTGAAGTCATGCCGAAGATAGCTAAAGATTTATTCTTCAAGTAAACCTCCTTTATGCAATTTACAGGATCATCTTTTTAGGTATTGAAGTTATATGTGCTGACTCATCAACATCAAAACCCTGAATGGAATCAGTCTTGTTAAAAATAGCAATTATCTGATCCCCGAATCCTTTAAAGCGTTTTCCCTTCTCCGGAAATCCTTTAATCTGCTTTAAATCGTCTAAAGTCCTTGGTTGCATTTTAAGCAAACGCTCAATAGTCGCATCGTCATACACAATGTATGGCTGAACATGTAACTTACCAACAAGAGTGCTTCGCAACTCATTTAATAATTCTCTTTGCTTTGTTTCCATAAAATCCACCTTTCCAAGCTGCAAAATAACAGCTTTCTCAAAATCACAATATTTTATAAATGTGTAATTATTGCTTTTCCGGTTTTATAAAAATCAGAAATAAAAACAGACCATTACTAAAAATGGTCTGTTGGAGCATAATATCCTTTTAGTCTATTAACTGTAACGTATGATGACTTATTATCATAGCCATGCCATCCGTTTATTTTCATTGGTAAACCGGCTGAATCAGTATTACCATTTCTACCCTCAGCCTGAAGTGTCCATTGATGCCCACCTTTGGATCCTACCCAAATAAATACGTGCCCACTATGCCAAATAATATCGGCAGGCAGTAAACCGCTAAATCCGAGTGACGAGAACGATTTACGGGTAATATGACTATTATCGCTACCACCCCAACCTCCAGAGAAGCCTGGAACCCAACTAAAGGATGACACTTTATCTATACCGGAAGCCCTTATAGCATGTGCTACGTACCCAGAACAATCATACCCGGAATGCTTTGTACTATTGCAACCATCATGACCTGCGCCCCAAACATATTCACTTCCTTGCATCTTTCTCGCGGCAACTAATACAGCATAGCGGCCAGCATTTAGCTTTCCAGTATCACATCCGTGTGCTTTCAAATCATCAATGACATCTGACTTAGTTTCAAACGAGACATTACCAGAAGTCATAGTTTCTGTTGATGCACCAGTTACAGCACCTGTAATATCTTTTGGATCAACGCCGGCATACAAAAGCATTTTCTTAACATAATTGTTACCTAAAGCTACTGCCAAAATCCCAGATTGTGCACCTAAGGCATTTAGAGCAATGACACGCTTTGTACTTTTATTACCAGTTTTCAAACCAGATGATGAGCCATCTAAGATCTTTAATAATGTACCATACTTAGTCTTACTGCCAGTTGTATAGCCAGGACATATATACTTACCGCCTGTAGTTCCAAATAGCTTATCACATTCAGCTGCAGAATATCCTGTTAACTCTGTAACATCTGCTGTATGCTTATTTAACTTTCCCTTTATCGTGCTTGCTGATGCTTTGTCGTTTGGAAATAAAATATTCCATGTCTTTACAGTATTAGTCGAATACTGTAGTAACCAATCACGACAAGTAGGTGTAATTGTCCATCCTGCTTTAATCATAATTAGATCTGACACCCAAGCACCTTTATCTGTGCCAATAGCTTTAAGTTGTTTAGATGATAAATCATTTTTCACATCATTTATATCCGACACAACGGTATTAGCACGTTTAAGTGTTTCATCGTTGTCTTTACTCCCAATTTTACTGCGCACATTCCAGCAGACACCATATAGCATTTCATCATACCAACCTTTACCACAGTTATGATTTATACAAGCCCCTAAACTTAATATATCAAGATAATTCTGATTAGCCTTCATAGTCTTCTTTGCAACACCAATATCATCAAAGGCACTAACAGCATATGAATTGAATGAAGCCACTGCATCTGGAAACAAATAACCATCACCCTTACCATTTGGTGTATGTGTACCAGTATTGTATACAGATTTAGTATCGAGACCAGTCCACGTAATATTATCTGAAGTAAAAGCAAATGGACCGCCGATACCAGTTGCACCATTAGATCTAGTCTGACTATTCCATTTATAAAGTGTAATATTACCTGTACCATATTTCCCAGAATCAACTAGACTCCCAGGAATATCTGTTTTTGGAATTGTATTTGGAGCCTTTTTAATATCAGTATATCCATGCTCAACTGCATTTTTAACGACAATTGCATTTACAGGAATATACGCTTTTCTTTTTGTAGTATCAAGTTTACCTTCTTCATTCTCTAGACAAATACTAAGATAATCTTTTGCGATGCCAGCTTGCATCTTTTGAACAAGTAGTTCATTTAAGCCTTGCTCTCCAACTGATTCATTTGAAGAGCCATTAGATATTCCGAGTGTTTTACTTACTGTTTGCATTATCTGCAAAACTAATGAACCGGCGGATGTATTATGCTGTAAAAGAAACAGATAGCCATCACCATCAACTGCAGAAAAAATACCTATAGCCAAAGCAGTTCCGATAAAAAATGTAGAAACTTTTTTAAAAGCAGACTTAGCAAAATTATGTTTATTCTTAAAAGTCAACTTTGACATGATACACCCCCTAAATATCAAAACTATCTCTGGTATTGAAGGCTTCGATCATTTCCTTTGGGACAACTGACTTCAGTAGAACCTTGTCTTTTTTCAAACCGGTGTTGAAAGAAACTGCAAAGCAGTTATTGTAATAACCTTTCTCATTCGTTCTAATGCGTTCCATATAAGACTTAATGTCATCACAGCCATACTCTTCTACCAACTTATTCTGATCTGGCTCCTCAACATAACCAATCATCTTTGTTGTTATATTAGACTTGATAGCTCTAAAGGCATCAGAGTCTAATGTTGTTATTGCATTAAGCAATAGAAACACAGATAAGTTATTAGAACGTGATCCTGTAACACGAGCGCTGATACTGCGTACAAGCGTTGACAAACTTCCACATCTTTGCAACTCTTCATAAAAAGCCGCTGTATGTAATTTTTGCTGTTTACGTAAGAAGTGTTTCTCACCATCCAGAAATTGTGACATGTAAATCTTTAAATCATCGAGTGTACTTAGTGTCTCCGCATTGTTCTTATTCATATTGTAAATAACGAATGGCGATTCAATAATTTCTGACACAGTTAATTCATTTTTCATTGCGTCTGCATATCTTCCTTCACTTACAAAGAAAGGAGCTGAACGTGTCTGTATTAAACCGCAAATGCGACGCTGTGCCTCACTAAATGATTTTGTAGTCTTAAGATCTATTACAATATCAATAACATCTGAATACTTAAAATCTCGTGTACGTGCAAATGTTTCAGGATTATCCCTAACAACATCATGCTGACTGTACAATTTATTTATTGCAGTCTCAAGAACTGTAACAAGATCAGCAATATTACCTTCATTCTCCTGCAACTTAACAATGATGGTAAAAATATCAATCGTTCCTTGAACTGCATTATCATACAATTCTTCACAATTATCTTTATCACATTGAATGTTGTCCAAACGTAATGTATTTACAAATCTGGCATTTTTTCCAGTCATTTTTATTTCAATAGATCCTTTAATGAACTTCATGATCTTTGACCATTCATTACCCTTGATATCAATAACTGAACCATGAACGCCAATTCCTGCTAATTCAATGGCAACGAAAAACATAAAGAATGTTTTACCACAACCGGTTTTACCATCAACTAAAGCTACCTGTGCTGCTCCATTATCAAAGAAAGACTGAAAGAACGGTAGCTTTGCCTGCCAATCAAGTCCAATTAAGACACCTTTTGCATTTATCAAACCTTTTGTCTTTGTAGGTAGCAAAGCAGCCTTATTTTCATCAGATAGTAATAAAGTAGGAAACTTTGAAGATGGTTGCTGCTTAAAGGTAGCTGGACAGAAATTACTTAAATAGTTGTCAACGGTACCATGTACTTCTCTAACATAAATATTGTCGAGTTTGGATTCAAACTCGCCAGCGGTGCTACGAATTACATTAAGTAACATCTTTTGATACTTACGTAATTCGGCTCTGGTTTTAGCAGAAGCCTGTACAAAATAATAAGTTGATGTGAACCCTGATCCATGATTAACTTTGTCAAAAACATAGCTAAAGGAATCATAAGATGCTTTGTATGTAAGTAATGTGGTCCTGTCAATACGTAAATGATAGCCACCACCAACATGTACGTTAAGACCAGTCAATTTTTCATCTTCAGACAAGCCATTATAATCCTCTTTATAACGATTATACTGATTTGCGGCAATTTTAAGTTGCCTACGGAAATTCTCATTATTTACACTGACATTAACTGGACTATTATACATATGAACAATAGTTTTCACATCAGGAAAAGCTTCATGCATCTCAGAACGAATAGCTTGTGTCAAATTCACATCAAAATGTACAGGCAAAGCTGAAATAATCCAAGTTTTTGTAATCCAACCATTCGTAATATAGCTATCGAACAAAGAACGAATACCAAGCAATGAAATTTTATCACGAGTTATTAAAAGTCCCTCACTTAGCCAATTCGCAATATACTCTGAATATAAATCTGATAATTTCATATTACACCCCTTCAAATTGATGCAACGACTGTAAAATAATACCGATTACTGGTTTACTACTCAAAGAAATAAAAGCTTCATGCTTACCTAAGGTTGAAGTATCATATTCTTCCCAGTGCAATTTTGAATCAGCATCATTTGTAATTGTATTTTCTGCACTTAAACGTAAAGAATCTAAACTGGACTTTCTGCCGCATGCATTAAAGATTAGATGGGTGCCTGACAATACAGTGTCATTGTGATCTTTACAATCAACAATAATCAATACATCCAAATGCATACGATTAAGCAATAAAGCATCCAAGATTCGTACGTAATCACCAGTCTTACAAACAAAGTCATTTGTTTCAATATCAGTCATCTTGTAACGATTCTTGATTATCTTATAATACTTCGGTAATGTAAGGAGTCTTCTACTTGAGCTGCTATCGAACAATCGTAATACTTTACATGACTGTTTATTTTGCACGCGAATAGTATTAAACAATGTAGTTATGAGCTGATCAAATCCATTTAGCCATTCATACTCTTTAATATAAATAATGGCTGGACGCTCACTATGACTGTATAAATCAACCTTTGTATAAATATCTTTAGTAAAAATAACTTCATACTGATTGAGGACCGCATTTAGCTGTGTTGCCTTTGAAAACATTGTTGTATATTCATGCAAGTATGCATTGTTTTTCTTACGAAGAATTGCATTTTCACACTCCAATTGCTCACACTGTAATTCAGCAATATCACATCTATCAATTGTTTGTTTCTCACGTGCTAAAACACTAAGCAGAGTATTTGCTAAGATCTTCTCATTACTTTCATACTCTGTATCCTCTGAACAAATTTTTCTTGCCAGCTTAACAGCGTCATAATCGGGTGCAGTAGATGATACTGTCTCAAGCGATTTATCATCATAACTTGCTGCCAACAAAATATCATAATTGAGATTTACAATCTCGGTCTGATACAATTTACCAAGAGTTTTAATAACCGAATTCCAACGAGACTTTTGCATTAAAAAGATATAATCTAGATGCAGAGCAGCTTTATAGAATCTTAATGAGGCAACACCATCCGCTTCTTGAAATACACCATCAAGTATAAAAGTTGTCTTTGTTTCTGACAGCATAGAATCTGTAATCTCATTTAAATTATTTACAAGAAAGATACCTTTACTAATCAAAACTGAAATATTAGATTTGATTCTTTCTTTACTGTTATCATCTAAAACTAATATTGCTTTCATTTCTCATCACCAAACAATGCAGAAAACAATTGCCCTTTCGCATCAAATTTTGTAAATGTCTTAGCTTTCACAAGTCTAAGTTCATTTGGAAGCATAGCTCGTACATCAATTGCATTCATAAATTCATTATTTAATGAAGCAACGTTATTTAAAATAAGAGTACATTTTGAGTGCTCGTCAAAAATCGGCAATTTATCACATGTGGCACTTATATCATTTAATACAGCATTTGCTGTAGCGACAATGGATACATCACCAATAAATAATTTTCGTAAATTAAGCAATTGCTCGAATTCGCAGATTACAAACACAACATCAAAAAGTTCAACCTTCTGATTAAAAAATAACTGAAGAAACTCTGGCAAAACACTTATTTCATCATCACTAGATGTTGATGCATAAGTAATACCATATTCTTTTTCTTGCTGTCTTAAAATCTGCAATAAGCTAACATCTGATACTTGTGCACTCGACTCCTGAAGTAGTTGAAGCACATCCTGATTATCAGTAAAATCAAAAACACCAGTTACTAAATCACGTTTACTTGCAGAAACAGCTAATTGTGATCCCCAAACGCTCTTTCCAGATTTTTTCATTCCGGATACAAAAATATATTTTGTTTTGTCCAAGATTGAATGTAATTTTAATGGATCAAATTGAACTGTAGACTCTTGTGCAAGATTGGTGTCTGGATCATCTGTGTAAATGGTTCCGACATCTGCTTTCTTTGCTGCTTTCTGCTTTCCAATGTATGTATTTACGGAATCCATACCAAATGGTTCAATAAGCAAGTCTCGATCGTCCTGTGGTGAATATTCTTCCTCAGCAACGGTATTACGTTCAACCTTGTATAGTGTTGTATATGAGTTCTTGAAATCTGAATAATTTGTAGTACCCATTAATAAATTATAAATAGCAATGAAAGACATCTTATCTTCCACTGTCTTGATACTATAATCAGATTTCTTACAATCTTCCATAATTGTAGAGAAAAATTTAATAGCAAGCTTTGCTTGGGCACTTACAGTTGTCATAAATACAATCTCACCAGGTTTAAAGAAACTATCATTACTAAGTAAATTTCCAAGAATCTGCATATCACTTTTAATATTCATATTTGTTTCTTCACTATCATTGTACAAATACAAAAGCTTATCAGACACTATTACTTTATTCTGAATCTGGTTAACATTATTAGCAAGATTGTCATAAACAGCAACAATCTCAAAAGTACCTCTGTTAGCAAAAAACTCTGCAAGTTTTTGACTTGTTGAACCAGCAACTACAATTAACTTTACCATAGTTCCTCCTAATTTAATTTCTGCTCCGAAACACTGACTAAATCATCTGAGTGTTTCGTGTTATAAACATGTCCTGTATCACCAGTTAAATTAAGAATTCGAATAACGTTACTAAAGTCTTCAGTAATATCAGAAGCCAATGAAATAGCTTTCATCATAGCTAAATCAATTGCCGCAATGCCATAAAAATCACGATACAGCTCAAGTAAATCATCAAATTCTAAAAACTTAATGCTTCTAAATGCAGTCAAGCTATTCTTTAATAACTTAGTGAATCCGCGAAGTAATAACTCTAAATCTGATTTCTGGTAATTGTATACAGATCTGACAAGAAAATATACAGAATCAACATTACTCAATTCATAGGATAGATCAAAAATAGTATCAGCCATTAGAAGTAAGGTTCTTCGCATATTTACGTCATCAATAGCATTTAAAACGTCCATGTAATGCAAAAACTCTTGTGAGGTTCTAAAGTTTTCTGACTTCACAATAGCCCTTGTCTCAAAACCATACATTGCAACAAGCTGCATAAAATCCTTGTAAAATTGAGATGTACCTGATGCCTTTACATCATCATTACTTCCAAATCTTAATTCAACAGCAAACATTGTGGATCCATCTGCATATTCATAAACCTTAATATCATTCCGAGCTTTTGTAATATTATCTTTTCTAATGTACATGTATCTTGTAAATGAATCAGATTGTTGACCTTGATACTCACGCTTTTTACTATTCTCATCAAAGATAGCAAATCGAAATACAAAGACGCCAATTATCACAAGTATTATTAGCTGAATGATAATAACAACTGATAATGGTGCTCCAGGGGCAATGAATGATACTAAGAAATACAATCCAAAGAAACCGAAAACATTACCAAGTACAAACAAGACTATAATCAGCTGAATTTTGTTATCACCGGCAATCCTGTTTTTATTTTGAATTAATTTATGCACATCCTGCGGAAAAATCATTTATAATTTCCTCCATACACTAAATAAAATTTTTACTAAATTTCCATGTAATTAGCTAAAATAAAAATGGTGTGCTCTTATTCAAAGCACACCATTTGTTAGTTGAAATCATTATCATCTGATCTAGTCACTTTAGGTTCTTTTAAATAAGAAAGATCATCCTCTGGATCATACCTATTGTAGTCAGGACCTTCTTGATAAGAATCATAAATACTATCATCGTAAAAATCATCAACTGAGCGATTATTGTTGTATTTATTCACTATTCGATGCAAACTGTCATCATGTGGTTCATTATTACGTTTAAACCTATTTGCAGCTGACGTAAAAATATTTGTAGTCGTAGATCTAGCAGAATTTCTATACTTGTTGAATGAATTTGAAATTCCATCAACCTTTGCCTTTAATGAAGTGTCACCAAAATCAGCGATATTAGTGATCAAAGAGGTTAAAATTGTAACAAGTACAGTTGCAATCACAATCAGTACGAAAATCAAAAAATAAATACAAATTACAGAATTATGAAGCTTATTTGTTAAAACAATGCCGGCACATAAAAATGTAGAACATAACATTGTTAAAAGTGTGCACTTCAAATAACCCTTAATCGGAACTTTAATATCATTATTAGTGACTAATTTTATTACCAGTAAAATACCAAGCAGCAGATACATTAATGGAACTGCGAAATGTACAACTGTACAAATAACAAAAAGCAAGATCACCAATGCATCAAATAAAATCAGATGAAACCATCCATACTCTACCAGAACGTAAGAACAGATATCAAGATTTTGGCCAACATAAGTGTAGTAATCTGAAACAAGTACGCTTGACATAACATCATTTAGTGTCATTTCCTGGTAATTCAACGAAAATGGATATAACCAATGACCAACATCTGAAACATACTGTGTAAATGCGGTAAGTTCACGTAATGTGATAATCTTGATCATAACATCGTCAGACAAAGTTCCGATCTGCTCACTCATAGAATACACAAATTTCTTTGTTTGAGAATTAATGTAAGAACATAAATCGTTTATCTTCTCTTTATTTGGAACCCAATCTGTATCATTCTTTGAGTCATAGTAATAATATCCGGTATCATACATTGTCTGTGCCCATACAGTATTTTGATACTCTGGATCCAAGTTATAAAAGAAATCTGTAATACCAAGCCAATCAGAGGCTCTATCCTTATCACCAAAAGTCTGAAGTAGTAAATTAGACACTTCCTTCTGATTATCAAGTAATGTTTGTATATCCTCTTTTGTTAAAATTGACTCATCCTCAGGTGTATAAGCGTCATATACGCCTGGAGTTAAAAATGGCATAGAATTCGTGTAACTGTATACCAAATAATTATCCTTTAAAACGTCATCTGAATACTTTGTCATCGTTCGAGGTATTGAATAAACTGTAGTTAAATCATTCAGCTTATCAATCAAATGATTGACAAAATCATAATACGGTGTGTAATAATCAACGTTATTAGAAACTATCTTATTTGCTTCCAAAAAGTAATTACTTGTATCAGCATCAAAAGAACCAGAGATTTCAAGTGTCTTAAATAACACATCAGTATTGATTTTGATCTTATCACCTTCAGCATAAAGACCTGATTCCTGATTTATTACATAGGTCTTTCCACCAACAACATCCGCTTCAGTAATACCTAAACCATTGTAGAAATCCTGCAATTTATTTGAACTAACACGATACAACGTCAAAGAAGACGTATCATTCTTGTAATTTCCTGTATCATCACTTACTGCGACAACGTCTGTCTTTTTAATATCATTCGATTCGGCTTTAACAGCCATTGTTTCATAAGCCAAATTCTCTGAAACATTGTTAATGACTGAATTGTAAGCTAAAGGTAAGTAATTCGGGATAATGTAAACAAAAGCGTAGGCAAAACCTACGCATGCGCCAAGCAGTATTAGTGACTGAAAAGCATCTCTACGTACCCTTGCAAAACCAAATAACAAGATTACTATTAAAAGCATAAAGCACATCAGCCAATGCTCTTTTACAAAAGCAAATGCTGGACCTAAAATACTATCCTCTGATGAAGTTTTAATGCCAATGACCTGATTCACGTTACCCAGACTCTTTAAGATCTTTTTACTTACCTGAAGCAATGTACTCTCCTTACGCGTCTCTGTATCCTTAACATAACGATCGTAAGCATATGTATCAGCATTGGCATAAGCCAGTGGATTACTAGTACCATTTAAATTTGAAATGCAAAAGTAATAGACAATGTAATTGTCATTCAAATATCCAAGATTTGTTGACGTGCCAGAAGAATCAACTGTTAAATAATGGAACATATTTTGTGCAATCAGCTGAGCACAGCTGTAAGAATCTGCATTATCTCCCTTGGATCCTTCTTTTGAATCCCTATCATCTGCAACATTATAAGGAAAAATTGGGATTCCACCACTTGACAATTGCGATTTAATTAGCAAAGGTGTGTACGAATACATATTAGTACCATCCTTGCTCCATGTAGAGCTATCACCAAAGATTAAACGATCGTATCCTAAAAGATCTTTCTTTTCAATCTTGTTGTAATAAAAAGTGGTCTCCATCTCAGGCATGGAAATAGGTGCTGTAGACTTAATGTCATTAACTGTTGTAATTGTAGTTGCTTTATTTGTAATCAATGATTTTGAATCAATTGAACCATCTTTTTTCAGCTCAGCAGAATCATTTAAAATTACCATCTTACCAATATCATTCTCTGTAGCAACCTGAAAAAAATTAGTATTCTCTAAAACTGTTGGATAGTAATTCATAAAAGCCGCTGTGTATGGATTATATTTAGACTTCTGATTGTAAAAAATTGGATTCGCAATACCAGGTAGTATTATCATACCGTCGTCAGTTAAAATATCACCATAAGCGTTTACGTACAGATAATCATTTGAATCAGGATATTTATCCTTGCAACCAACAGTGCCTTTTATAATATTTCTTAAAAACAATGTAGTAAGATTATCTGTTGCTCTTGCATGCTTTGCCCCATACAATAAAATTGGCTCAGACATTTTATCTTCAGAGGTAATTGTCTTGTCTGCCATAATTCCTGGAACATCTTTACCGCTAATACTCATGCCCTGCACTTCACTTGTACTTATTGATGTGCTAGTCTCCTGCGTAAGCGTTACTTGATTCTCAGTAGATTGTTGAGTTGATTCCTGCGTTGACTCCTGTGAAGATTGTTGTGTAGACTGCTGAGTAGATTCCTGTGAAGATTGCTGATCACCAGAACTGCCAGTATTTTGAGACGCCTGCTGTTCTCCAGAAGCTTCACCAGAAGTATTTGTATTTTGGTTTTCTACTGAATCTTGCACAGTGGTTGCTTTTACTGTCTCAGGCGCAAGTAAAGATGCAAGATTAAACTTTTTTGAAAAAAAAGGCTTTGCAGAAGCTCCCTGTGAAAATCCATTAACTTTCATACTAGAAGCAAGTTTTTTCAATGCTTTTAAGTTTGTCTTTTTATCAATACTTTTAGTTTTCAAGTATTCTTTTGCATCAACATCATTTGACAATTTATAATTATCAGGAATCTTTAACTCTGATTCAACTTGCTTAATGTAAGTTCCAAAATAACCATCAGTATCAACTACAACTCCTCCAGCATTTTTAGGCAATAGATTAACAGACTCTGAAACAGCCTTTTCTTTCTTTGCAGTATTTTCTACAGTAACTTTTGCCTTTAATGGAGCAAGTACGTAAGTAGCTTTATAGCTATCGGAGCTTAATACAATTGTTACTTGTGAACCACTTGCGTTTGATTTAGATGAGCGCACAACTTTTGTTAATTGTCCATTATTGTTACTTTTATTTTCTTCTATAGCCTCAGTTGCCTGTTCAGAAGAAACCTCTTGCGTCGACAATGAATCATCAGCATTACTTGAGTAATCCTCATCATCTGTTGGATTGTTAACATCATCTTCATCCTGATTTGTTGAATAAGTATCAGCATAAACCCAATAATTATTCTTTGTATCATAAGTGAATTTACCAGCCATTGTAACCAGCGCACCTTCTGAACCTTTTTCTATTTCAGAAAGAAAATCTTTTACAGTTATTAACTCAGCTTTTCCGGTTGGTACGCCTTCATTACTTAAATTTCTATGATACAATGGTTTTCTAAAGCTCTTTGTATCATCATAGAAATCAACTAAATCCTGAACAGCAGCATCATCTTCAACTAATGATTTTAAAGCAGACATGAATGATGATTCACCCATGTAACTAGAAAAAGGAACATAAGTAGCGCCAGCTGACAGAATTGCAAGATAAGCTTGAGATAGTTGAACCCCATCAGGAATGACAATGTTACCATCTTGTGCAGTCACATTTGCCATATTAGCAACAAACTCAAGACTTTTATCAATAGAGATCACAGATGAAGAAGACTGCATTGACAAAACATTTTCACCAATAGAAAGTTCGCTCTCATAAGTCTTACGTAATGTCGCATAAGCTGACTTAAGGTCCAACTTTGTATTGAAATCAATTGGATTACCTAAATTGGATGCACTCTTGTATGGTGAAATATTTGTAAGATTATCTGTCATATCATCCATATTATCAAGTAATGAGCAAACATTACTTAACAAAACACCGTAAGATGATAAAACCTTATCTTGCGCCTTCCCCTCAGATTTAGACTTTACATCCTTTAGAATCTTAGCTGTATAATCTGGAATTGCAATTGTACACATCTTTTTAATTGCAGTTTTTAAATTACTATCATTTGCAATTACTTTATCAGAAAGATCAAGCTTCAATCTCTTAAAACTAGAACTGTCTTTATCGTACGACTTATTAAATCTGTCACACATTGCAGCCAAATCCTGCACAGCTTCATGTAGCTCAGATCCATCAACAGTACAACCCTGAATATTTAAATCACTTTGATAAATCTCAAGATAATAAACTACCATGGCATACTGTTGAATGTCATCGAGCTTACTCAAAAGACCAGATTGCCCAGAAGAAGCTTGATTAAAGTCGTCATAAATCTCCTTAAAGTAATCTGTAGCTTTTGTCGTATATGAATCAGTTAATGACTCAGGCAAGTAATCTGCAGCAAAAACTGTAGTAGGCGAAACAGAAGTAAATACAGTTTGCATGCAAACAGCTAGCATTAATGATGCAGCGAAAATACGAAATTTCTTATTATGCATTTTATCGCTCCTTGCTAAATTAAATTGAGTTAGTAAAACTAACAAGTGAATGGATAGCTGCGCTGTTACACGCAGCTATCCCAATTATTCAAAAGGATTTGAAGTGGTAGACTTAGATGAAGACGAAGATGACGTCTTTGCACCGCTAGCTCCATTCTTATTATCAAGAGTACCATTTCCCTTATTCTGAATTGCATCATCACCCTTAGATTTAACAGTAAAGTAATTTGTTTTAATAGCAGATTCTTTTCTGTATAAATAAACATGGATATAAAGCGTATCAGATGTACGTGTTCCAATCTGTGTACTAACATTGCTCTTCAAATTCTTACGCAGTGTAGAGAATGGAATTACAAAATCATGAGAATCAGCTGAATCTTTAATTGAATTTACAAGAACACTGTATTGCACATTCTTTGCTTCAGCATCGTCATTAGCCCAAGCCTTATTACCGCACTTAGTAGCAATACCAGTAGCATCCAAGGCAGCACCTTTCTTAAAATAATTGCCAATTGTAGCACCAAGTGCTAATGAGTAATCACCATCAATAGAATCATCAGATTTGCTAAGAACCTTATTGTAAATACCAGTAGCAATATTCTCTTTTAGTTTACCCCACTTAGTACCATCATCACCGTAGCCAAACTTATAGTAAGAATCGGCATTAAGTAAACGATTTACCTGAGAATCTAGATTCGTTGACGCAAACTTCTCTGCTGCTGTTGACATTGCATCAACAACAGTTCCATACATCTGCCAAAGCGTACCACTAAAGCCAATTGACAAAAAGAAAATCATCATAATTGTAGGAATAGAAGTTTTGAGAATATACTCTGTAACAGTTGTATCCGGACCAACACCCTTCATTTCCTTACCATCAGCGAAGTCTGAGTACATCTTTACATCTGGGAAAAGCCCAAGGAAGAAATAAATAAAAGTATCAACACCTGAACCGGTATTACCTCCACCATGAAAGGTTGATGAAAGAAGAGATTTCAAGCCAAACCACTCTCCCTGGTTAGATGTTTTGATTTCATGTATCTTATCAAAAACATTACGACCAGAAAGATACATCAATGATGTCATTATCCGAAAGATTGTAAGAAACAAACCAACTAAGCAAAAAACACTGATAATTCCGCTGAGTAGCCATCCTACCCAGTTCATTTTGCTAATTGTTTCCATACTTCCGGAAAAAGCTTGTGTTTGAAACAGATCAGTTAAACGTCCAGTTGATTTCGTGGACGCATAAACATTTTGCGGGATTAATAATAAAATCCCGCAAAGAAATAAAGGTACATGCTTTCTTTGAATTTTCACAATAACCCCTCCTTTAAAAAATTACAACGAGTATCGTCAAGATAACGACACAGCAACCAATAGATACAATAATCATGCGTGCTAAAGAAACCTCACGCTCTATACTATAAAGACCAAATGTTGCAATCTTTATAAAATCGATTCCCTTCTTATTTCCAGTCCTATCACGCATCAATAAAGCTTCAAAACCTGAACGGCCAACACCTAATGTTATTACGCCGTAAGAAAACCAACTCATTATCATAAGATAAGAAGCTAGCATAATGATGATTACCCAGATCAGATTCCATGAATCTTCTGCAAGAAGCTCGTGATACTCTGATATAAAGTTCTTTTTTGCTTCATTAAAAGCTGACGAAGGTTTAAAACTAGATGTAGCTATCGTATAAAGATCTGTCTTCTCTTTATTCCAAGAAGCCTGCTCATCAAAGAACGGATAATCAGCTGATGGAGTTAAACCAGTGCTGGAATGCCCTAAATATGTAAATTTCAATCCACTTGAATCAATAGGTCTCACAAGTAAATCCTTACTAAATTTGCAACGCACACTTAAATATTGTGCCTTGGTTTTAGAGTTAGCATTACTTACTTTCGTGCCTTTTTTGACCTTTACAGTGTTTCCATCTACAAAAACAACACCTTTTTGCAACTGCTTTTTACTTCCTACAAGTTTTCCCATTGTTATATCTTCAACATAATTGGCAACAGGATACCGTTTTCCAGATACAGTTATGTATAATCCTGAGAAAGTCTTTTGGGAATACCATTGCATATTTTTGTGCTTAGAAATTGCAGCTTTTATGCTCTTAGAGTCACTTATTGGTGACGATTGCCACCATTTACCATCTTTGGTCCAGACAGTATCTCCGATCATTACTTCTGCTCCGTTTTCGAGATCCGTAATATGCTGTACACCTTGCTGCTCCTGCAGATAAGCATCAATCATTTGATTATTAATGCTGGTCAAATCGAACTGCAAATAATTCAAAGCTTTGTTCACAGGATTGGTCCCTAGACAAATTTCCTTTGCTGAATTCAATTTGAAGAAGAAAGAATCACACGGAGCATAATATAATGGAATTGCATAAATAGTTATGTTCTTCGTAAATAAATCTGTTACAGCTGAAGATGAAGAAATTTTCTTTAGTGTACTTCCATTCCAGTAATAGATCTTACCTGCAGACGCCAAACTATTTGTTGTACCCTTATCTGTATAAATGTAAACTGATTTCTTTCCAAACAATGACCGCATCAGTAAAGTCTTACTAGCAATCATTGATGGATCTAGAAAAATGTTTGAATTCTTACTACGAAGCATAGAACGTATTGATGAATTTGAAGGGCAAGTGCCATACTGCCCAAATGCTGAAGCATAAGATACTTTATATGTGAATTCAGCAAATGAGTTCGAATCTAATGGCTCTAATGATTTACTATTTGTTCCATTTCTAAAGTACTTCATACTATACTGCATCTTAGATGGATTACGCGATAGTCGTAACTGAACGCAACTATTTGTCATTTTTCCATTCTTGTATGGCATAGACTCATAAAAAGTGTAATACCTGCTTTTTGCACTTGTACACGTGCTGTCATACCTTAAATAGGATTTATTATATTTAACGATTTGTCCACGATTAGGTATCAATTGAGTTGCAGATCGGCTATTAAGCTTGAGAGAATGTAATGTAGAATCCAGACCTGTTTTGGCATTATGATTTACTGTATAACTAAACAACGGCTGCTTGATTGATCCAAGAGTATCAATCTTTTGAAAAACAGCACCAGTTGCAGATACTGCATACTTTCGACCATAAGTTTTAAAACTCTGATTCTTGGAAACCTTGTAAAATTTATTTAGCTTAATTCCAAAAGAAGAACTTAACCCAGTTGGTTGCTCATACACATCAAAAACTCTAGCAATCTGAATTGTGTTAGTGACTCCTTTAGATGGTGATTTAAAGCCTAGTTGTGTATAATCTGGAATCGTAGAATCATACTGATAGTAATTATGCCAAAACTTAGCATCTGATCCACCATTGTATTTCTTGTAATCATCACCGAGCGAAAAACCCTTGAAGACCTGCTCAAAGACTGCATCACGTACAGTCTTTGCAGATTTCTTATTTGAAGATTTACACCAAGCAGAAAAAGTTTTAGATCCAATCTTTCCTTTAACGTTATCAATGAGTAACGTCACAGAAGGACATACATATCCAGATGGCACATAAACATACCCAGACGTTTCATACATGAAATTGCAAAGAGCATTAGCCATTCCATAATTTGAGTAATACCATGAATTAAGAGCACTAGTGTCTGCATCAGACAATGAGTTAGCTAAATTTGTAAAGCCTTTCAACGTATGTAGCTTATCCGGTGGTGTCATTAAAATTTGCGCAGCTTCCTGATAAGTGAAAGTATCAGTTGTCAAAACCTGTGACTGAAGCCAACTCGAAAAGTCAGAAACATCAGGAACTACATATTGCAAATCAAGAACAATTGTTCCAGTTATACTTGTGCCATTATAATTTACTGAAAATGACTTAGTAAGCTGATTTGAAGCAGAACTCAATGTATTGAGTTTAACGAAATATGTAGTATTTCGTTTATCGGCTGCAATCTTTGTAGCAACTTTGTCAGTTCCCAGGCATGAGTATCCAATATGCAAATCTGTATCTTTGTCATCTTTAGTCTTTGATGACTCTTTGCTAACAAACATTCTCAGATACTGAGCGGACATTAAATAATCATCTGAATCTGTCATATCAGTACTTATCTTGATAGTGTGAGTATGCTCTATATCTGTAGTAACAATATTTATTTGTGGACCGATTGTGTCCACGTATGCAGATGACAAAAGCGGAATTAATGCATTCAAATCATAATAAACCTCGTTGCCAGCCTTTGAGATGCATGGATATGTACTGGAAATAATCTGAGATCCAACCAATGTTATCTTAGAATCATACGAAAAGTATGCCATTGTACCAGTTACATTGTTCATTAAAATCTTATCTTCTAGGACAGTAATATTTGAAAAGGCCTGCTTTAACGAAGACTGTGAAATCAAACTAGTAACTTTACCATCTTTAGATACATTGGTAACGCCAGAAACAGTTTTCTTGTATTCGTCTAAGTCTGACAAAATCGTAATCTGTTTATCAACAGAAGCAATTGCAACGGAACGCTTTGTAGCAGTTACTTCAAATGTAACCTCATAAACTGAGTGTTTGCTTCCAGCATATTCATACTTATCATTCTTTGTTATCTTAACAATATTGTATTTATCCAAGGAACTTTTATCTTTTCCATGATACAACTGTGCTATTGTTGTTGTACCAATTTTGTAGACGCTTTTCGTATCAAACACTTTTGTTATTTTATACGTTTTTACTTTAGACTGAGAAGTACTTGCAGCACTTACAGAAATTGCACCAAATCCGAGTAAACCGGATCGTCGCTTTATTCCGCTTTTATGTGTTGATGGCTGTGCAAAAGCTATCCATTCACCAGAATCTTTTTCATTATCTTTTCTGGACTCACCCTCTTCAACAACATTTGTTGTCTCATGAATAATATCTGTGCTTGGCTGAAATATATTAAATGTATCGCTTGAAAAATCCTGGGAAGCCCAGTAAGTTTCAGAATCAGTCAACTGAATTGTACTAAAGTCACAACGAGCGTCTTTATTTGCAACACGATAAATAATCGGATATAGTTTTGCTATGGTTGCATCATCATACAAAGCGCTTGATAGAGACGAACTATTACCATCCAGAATTCCCTTGGCAACCAGATACGTCACTGTGCTACAATCATCTGAATCTAAATAAGACAGAACAGTTAAGCCAAGTTTGTAACGAACAATCATTTCCTCTGTCTTTGACATATTCTCATCATTAGCACGCATGTAAGCTTCAATAATACGTAAAGCTTCAATCATTGTCATGTTCTCTTTATCACCAAAGTATGTTGGCTTCTTTGAAGTAATACTCATACCAGCAGAGGAATAATTTACCTGCTTACTGTATCCTAAAGAATCAGAAGTAATCTTACCATTAAGATGGTAACTGCCATTACCCCAGTTACCGATTCGCTTGTTTTTGTAATCAGATCTAAACTTACTACAAGGATTTGCTGAATTATTAGAGAGATCGCTAATGGTGATGATTCCATCATTCAAGGCTTCTGATAAATACAATTCATACACGTTCGGATCGTAATAAACCCAATAATCGCCAACAAACTGAACACCATGATAATCCATTCCATCAACAATGTTGTAGAGATAATCAGTATCTCCCTCTAAGTGTCCACCACCGTACGTCCCTTCGAAATGGTCATTTGTCAATTTGTCATAGTAACATTTTGCTGAACCATAATATTCACTGCCTTTTAACAATGGGTTCGTATAGCACGTACTGTAATTTTTGTCTTTATCAACACCCTTAGTAGCTTCTTCTGTTGACCAGACATTGCCATCACGCTCAGAATAATCGCTCAAAATAAGTGCTGATGATTTATGAACACCTTTGTAAATTTTGCTCATCATCATTATCAAATCTGATTTTAACAAATTATTACTGTTGTTTACTTTTTCGCCATTAGTCACAGAAGACTTATTTGCATAAAACCAATTAGCACCATTTGCTTCTGTAATGGTAGCTGTTAAAGGAGCACGTGCCATTGTTTTATGGACTTTCAAATTTCTCGGCACAGTATAATAATCTTTGTTAATCAAATAGGTAAGCGAAGTGACTAAATCACTTGTCGTAGCTTCGCCATTATCAACCATATTAGATGTCTGTGCATCCTCTGCAGTCTTATTGTCTTCAGAATTATCAGAATCAGAAGATGGAATGAGTTTTCGATCTTTCAATTCCTTCACTGTGTAGTTAGTCAACCACTGTGTTTTCTTGGACGGCATCTTAAGAATAGTATTTAATGAAGCTAAATTATCAGAACCAACTTTAGTGAACTCCCTTGAAGTGTCATCGTAATTAACCTCACCAAGTAACTTATCTGCATAGGTAGAAACATCTTTTGTAAAGGATTCCTCAGAAAAATTATAAGTATCCTTTGCAAGATTATTGATTGAACGCATAGCGCCATTTGAATAATAGTAATAATCATACCATTTTGAACCTGTATGATCTTTAGAAGTCCTCACAGTTTTTGTAATTGCTGCATCTGCTTTTATAGCTCCACCAGAATTTGTAGCAACTGCACCTATACCAGACAGCATGGCTAAAACCAAAGTTGCCTGTACAAATTTACGCCGCAAAAGAAATCACCCCCTTAAACAACTTTCTTTGAAACCTGAAGAATTATAGCCATATCAGGGAAAGCCTTACGAATATCTGGCTGCTCTTCAACTCTCTTAATATCGTACATAATAAAATCTTTTTGTTTTAATATTCGATCTAAGGACTTTTGATATTTACTGTCAATACTAACTGTGATCTCTTTACAAGTATCTTTTTTATCAGAGAGTGTTTTGTTATCAACAAGCTCTCTGTAAAGTACAGCAAGTAAAGCATTTTTTAAACGCTCATCTTGCTGTACTTGCTTTGCATAATCCTGTTCCTCTTTCTTATGCCTGCCAGTTTGATACCACCGTGATTCATGTATTTTAACCATAAAACCTGCATACAACTTGATTCTTGGCGTCAGCCTACGTAGATTAATTGGCTTATCAACATTTAATTCATCTCTAATTTTAATTTTCATTTAATCACCTTGTAATTTCTTTATTGCATCCAAGCTAATCTTTTTTGCTGAAGCAGTAGTAGAAGCTTTAGCTAAAGAAGCCTGGCGTTCTGCTGTAGCATCGCGTTCCACTGCACCAACTTTGTGTGATTCTGATATAACACTCGCAGTATTTCTTGATTGAATAATCATACGTAATTGCAAAAGTAGCATATCCAAATCAGCATCATCGATTTTATGAGGCAATTTATCAATCAGATTTATCATCTTATAATACTTTTGTCTCGTAAAAATTTGTTTTATTGAATCAATCTCACTTTTACCGAAAGTACCATGAATGTCTCCTTCAATCACAAAAGCAACCTGTACTAAAAACTCTTTTAATGACTGTATTATTTCCTGCGAATTAACAGAAGTTTTTATTTCAGTTAAAGAATCAAGATACAATTGTATTTGTGGTGACTGCATACTTTCAAATAATTGAATGAGCTGAGAATCATCTATTACTTGCAGGTGTGCTCTCAGCTCGGACAGATCTAGACTTTCATCAATAGTAAAATCTAAAGACTTTAGCAGATTTCTTGGAATTCCTCTTCCATATTTTACAAGCAAATTAAGTATTTCATCCGGTACACTGTAACCTTTCTGCTCAGCCGAAGTTACCAGTAATTGCCGTGATTCAATGTCACTAAGGCGTCCAAAGGTAAATTTCTCAGCACGACTTAATAATTCAGCCTTTAAATCAAAGGCTCTTGTTGTGCTAAAGATTAGATAAATATTTGGAGCAATATTATCAAGCTCGGATAATAGCATTGTTTCAGCACCCTGCACCTTTGCTAAAGCATGAGCTTCTTCAATCAGAAAAACTTTATTCTTTACACTACCCTGTAAATCAAAAATACGATGAACAAGATCTGCCGCATCATCTTTTGAAGAAAGCTTACCAGCATTTACTGTTGACACATATGGAGAGTCTGATGCATGCTCAAATGCATCCATATTTGCCTTACAAGATGCACAAGCGCAGCATGGCTCACCATTGTAAGGGTTGTCACATGTCAATGCCATAGCAGCGATACGTGCACATGTTGATTTCCCAGTACCTAGTATTCCATCAAAGATGGTAAACTGCCTAAAGGTTCCATTATTAATGGATCTTTTCAAAATTGAGATGTTTAATTGATTTCCAATCAGCTCTCGAAAAGAATATTTAAAATCGGACATTTTAAGTACCTCCACCTGAAATAAAAAAGAGAGTGTGTGATTTTACTCACACACTCTCTGATTGTAAAAATTTGCAAATTTTTGTATTGATTTGGTTTAAATGAATTAAACCTGAGCATTTCTGAATGCTTCGAAGATGTCAGCAATTGAATTGGTGCCATCAACCTTAACATCGTTAGCACTACGAAGTGCCAGCATCTCAAGACCGGAAATACGATCAGCAACAGAAGTGCTTGCCTTTGGCTTAGAAGCAGATCTGCTAGCTTTCTTAGCCTTGTTGATGATTGTCTCGAAGTTTACGCCGTCAGCTGCTGCTGTAACACGATTGATGAAGTCAGCATACTCATTACGATTGATTGCCGGATCATTTCCTTCATTGAACTTAGACTTTCTGTAACGGTAGTTTGTAGTTGTGCCGTCCTTATTCTCTTTGGTCTCACGTACCGGAAGAGCTGTAACATCGATCATTAACTCCTCATTCTTCTTAGCACCGAATGGCTTGCACTGAATAATAGCACCACCATTAACAATTGAAGATGAGCAGGAATACAGAGCCTTGCTCGGATCGGAGTTAGCTTCATCTACGCTGAACATAGCCTTTGCTTCCTCAGAAAGTTCACCCTTAGGTGCAGAGAACTGTCCGTTCGCTCTCTGAACTGGCTTAGCATTCAGCTGCTTCATTAAAGCTGCGAAGTTGTTGTTAGCCAATACCTTGTCCTCTTCTGTAGCGTAAGAAAGAGAAACTGTATCGTATGTTTCAATTGGGAAGTAGTTTCCTGCTGTAAACAGTGAACGTCCCTCAGCTACAATACGTGTACGGAACTGCTTGATTGGAGCAGATGTACCCTTAGAAGCACCTTTGCTCTTAACCTCTGTAGACTTAACAGCGAGCATTGTGTTGCCAGCGATAGACTCATCTTCCGGAATCTTCTTGTCGTAATTCAGCTCAAGGTATGGGAATAATGCTTCCTTAGGAAGAACCTTAAGAACTGTTGTATGGTTCTCAACGCAATCAGCTGTGAAATCACGAGCCTGTGTTGCATCATCGTAAGAAGTAAGCTCTGTCATTGCAGGAGTCTTTACGATACCAGCAACAATGCTGCCAGGACCTGCCTGTCTCACAACAATATCTGTTTTGCACTCAAGATACTTAGCTCCAATATTCTTAACGCCGCCCTGGAATCTCTTCTGTGTCTCAGGATCAAGAGTCACACCTGCACGTAACTGATACTTTGGGTTACCCGGAGTTCCGAAGTTAATAGGAGTCTGCTTAAGAGAAAGTTTGATTACAGGATCAGAAGCCGTAACGAATCCAATGAATCTTCCGTATTTACGGTTGTTATCAACGAACTTAGGATTTACTTTGAATGTAGTTCCGCTACGCTGTGCAATAGCCTTGATTGCACTTGCCTGCTCTTCCAGTGCATGCTCTTTCTGTTTCTTTCTTGCATCTCTTGCTGCTTTCTCTGCTGCTTTCTCACTATCTGATTTCTTTGCGGATGGAGTTCCAACACCTTCAACATCCATTTTCTGTGGTGCAGCTGCAGTCTTCTTAGCTTCTGCTGCCATCTCCTCTGCGAGTGATCCTCCAAGATCAAGTTTCTGTTCTGACATATTACTGTCTCCTTCCATTAATGAAATATTTTTGGTTGCAACCAAGGAATCGTTAACTAATTCCATGATGCTGAATGAATGAAGCTGACGATTCCAAAGTCCAAAGTTAGTACCGTCGTAAGAGTAAACAACATCAGCTCGGACGGTTGGCTCACGATTAGGTGTGGCTACCCAGACACTGTTATCTAAAACAACAGCTTTTACTTTTTTCTTCTCATCATCAGAACATTTTCTGAATTCTGAATAGGAAGTTGCCTTGTATTTATGGCAGACTTCCAAATTACTCGACAAACAGCCAAGTTCTTGTAAACTTTGTAGTGTCATCTTGTAATCTCCTTTTTATATTTGGAAGTGGTATTTTTCTGGGTCTTATGGATCTAACTTTCTTTAATCTTTTGCCCCAATTTTTCCACTTGCTCACTAATTGTTTTCATAGTCTGATCTAAAATCTGCTCTGTTGAGCACACATCTGACTTAATGTCAATATCAACCACATAGCTGTCTTCTGACTCAATTTCACTTTGAGTAAAAGAATCTACTGCACAGTGACGGCTTGGAATAACAATATATTCATCTGTATTGATGTGCTGTTTTTGTAAAAACAGCACATTTTCCTTGGCAGTATACCGATTATTGGAATATCTAAAAATAATAGATACATCCAAATCAGCAAGAGTGTTAAGCACTACCTTATTCTCCTTGCACAAAATCCCCTCAGATTGAAATTGACTTGTATCCAAAGTTCTTGCAACAGTAGCATCAAATCTTATAAGCTCACTGGACTCCTGATTGGTTACGTAATAATTTGTTGATGTAACATTGTCAATAAAAGTTGTCATATCTTCAATAGCAGAGTCACTTGTATCAAGAACATTACTATGTGCACCTGTAGAAAATGCAATAGGACGCAGTACTTTACATGCTGTCATTGAAACCTGACGTAGTAAATTAACTAAAGCTGGTCCATACTGCTTATTTAACTCAATTCTCATGTACAACCTCCTTAAATTTGTATAGTTTTGGATCCTTTAGCATCTCAGACAAAGAAAAGGCAAGAGCATAATTATCAATTCGCTGTTTGCCTTTCTCAATTGAATCAACATAATCAAGAATCCAAGAATACTTGGAAGAATCTAGGTATTCTTTGAACTGTTCACTAGTGTACTTATCGCTTAATTGAAACATTTCTGAAATTTCAGACTTTACTTGGGAAACATCTGCTTCCCAAGTATTCCGGATATCAATATCAACAGTTAAGCTAATGTGAAGATCTAAAGAGCTATGAAGAAGAAAAGTAGTGATATCCTGATAAAAACATCGCACAAGCTCAAGAGCATCGTTACGGTACTTGATGTTGCCATTCAAATAGTAAAACGCATTTACAAATTTAAAAAAGCTCTTATTGTTTACTTTATTTGTCATATAGTAATGGATCTGACTTTTAACATAGTCAGAAAATTTAATAGAAATATCTCTGTCTGTAACTTCAGACTCTTTTAGTTGCAAATAGTCAAGACAACTATCTCCTATTTCAATAGAAGCAATTGCTAACAAATGCAACATTCTCTCATAGCTTAAATTCATAATTGACTCCATCTTAAAATTCTTTCTCAAAAGCGGATATCTTTAGTGGACTTGAGGTAACACGCTCAGTATTCATAGGAATACTTTTATCAGCGTTATACTCACCTGAATTTAATTTGTGTGCCAAGTCATAGACCAACTGCTTATCAGAGTCAGTTAGTTGCACACGCCAAAACTCATTCTTCATTGGAACACCATTACAATTCTTGGTGCCAAACAAAGCATCCGCAACATTAAACATCGTAAGGACTTTTGACATCTTATCATAATCAATATGTGACTTGTTTACAGGTTTAAAATCCAAATCTTCTGGGCATTCGGCAGGAAAGATAACTTTAATTCTCGTATCAAGTTTTTTCAAGTCCTGATCTGAAAAAAGACCAGATTTCTCTGCCCAAAATTTGAATAAGTGAATTGAAGTTGTCTTGCCATAATCATCAACAAGATTACTGCTGCTATAAGTTTGTACACAAGTATCGTATAATTCAGATCCAGACAAACCACCTTCAGTCCTGAACTGCGGCACGCCATCACTTGGGCAACCACATAAACATTTCCAAATACTAACCATATTGTATGGAATGTAAACATCCTTTTTAATAGCGTTTGGAAATGAGGATCTCTTGATAATATTCATATCGCTGCGGCATGATCTAAAAATGACATTTGGTCTGATTGAATGTGCAAGATCCATATCATTACCAACAATAATAATTGGGGAATACTTCTCTTTGAACGTATCAATTACCCAATCAATAATATCATCTGCCTCATAGCCATCGCACTTGTAACAACTAAACCCGCAATAGCTCAAATACTCGTATAATGCCTCAATCTGACTGATAGCAACTGCATTATGTGATCTTCCACTTTTATAAGAACGCTCCAATTTTGTACGAAAATTTGGACTATCAAAGCACAGGACTATGTCATTGTACTCATACAATGGAACAAGTAATTGTTCCATGAAAAAATGTATTCCGCCAGTTGGATACCCAAAAGCAGATCTATCCTGATACCTTTGACTATACAATCCCGTATAAACAACTGCAGACACGTCAATAACACACAATGTATTCATGCATTTCCTCCTAAATTTCTGCGCCAAGTGGCTTAATATTTCTAAGAAGCTGCTCAGCATTTAAAATACTTTGATTTATCTGATTCAAGTATTCCTGCGACTTTTTACAAACGAATGAATCTGACATTACAATATTATTTAATGAATCCATAAACAACTCTTTTGTCTGTTCATTCAAACCGCAGATCCCGACATTACAAGCAGCTTGTGTATTTGCCACAAAATCTTCAGCTGAAATACCAAGTTTCTCTGCAGCCATTTCAGCTGTAAAATTCTGTGCATGTTCAAACAAATTGTTTATCACCTGTAATTCATCATTTGTATAATCAGTAGGATGATCAATGTAAGGAACCACTAGAAGAGAACGGTCTACTTCCACCTCAGATGATTCATTTACATTTAAAACTTCAACAGAAGTCTCAATAGCTTTCTTTAACTGTTCAAGATTTAATCTATAATCTTCAACACTTTGCTGTAAAATAATCGCAGATTTGCTTTTAATTGCATAATCAAACCAGTTCAAAGTCAGCAACTCAAGATAATCTGGCTTACGTTTCAAAAACTCAGACAACTCAAAGTTAAATACCTTAAGTTCTGAAGCACTAAATGCCTTTGTTTCATCAAACAGCTTTTCGATATCTGACATTCTATGCTGAAAATAATCATAAATCTTTTGTAAACTTATACCAGATTCAATAGAAACATTATTGCGGAGAAATTTCTCAGGCAATGCTTTAGAACACGAAAATTCATTCTCTATTATAAAAACAGCCGAATGACCTGATTCAGACAAAAGATCGCGATAAATTTTATTCACAATCTTATGAACATCAGAAGAATAAAACTCATTCTCCTGTATGTAAGATGAAATCACAGGTTGCACAGTATCATAAACTGTATGATTAATCTTTACAAATTTCCCTTTACTCTCACCAGTTAAAATTTTCTGAGCAACTTTATGAACTACCTCATTCACTAAATCAATCTGAGCAACATCCTGAACACCGGCATTTACGAATGTTCCATAGGAAATGAAGGCATCTGGATATCGTTCACTAAAATAGCCGCCTTCAGGTGGCAGCAAACTTACCTCTCCAAGCTCTTTTGACTTCATTAAGAAATACAGTTCAATATGCAAATTTTTAATAATATCACTATTAGTAGAATCTCGCATAAACTGAATAATACTAGAAATTTCGTCAGTATCGTCATAAGCTAGTAAAAGAGTTGGTGCAGTAAAACCCCAAAATGTTCCTAGTCTCATTTTGCTCTCCTTTCTTTTCATTATATAAACGCGAAAAGAGCTACGTATAGTTTCCTATACCTAGCTCTACAAATTAAAGCATAAGTGTGATAACATGACAAACACCAGATTTTGGTGGATCCCCATCAGTCACATTTGTAATATTGTATGTCTCACCTAATTTATCATGAAAAGCCCAGAACTTTGTGTCAGAAGATGCTGTTATAGTTAATGTTATAGTTGACCCCTCAATCGCAAAATTTGTAAGCTTTACATTTTTATTCTTCAGTAATTCAGTATCCTTTAAAAAAGATAAAACACCTGAACTTGTTTCAGTTGTTGTTACTGAGGAAAGTAAGTTATATTTAGATTTTAAATCTGTAAGTTGTGAAGACTTGTCTAAAAATGATGCATACTCCTGTGTATACTTTTTATTTTCAGAATTTCTTGAGTAGAGTAAACAGACATTTAAAATCATAGCAATAGCAAGGACTGCAACGACTGCAGTTAAGAAAGACTTTTTAGCTTGTTTCTTTACGCTATCAGCATGATTTTTTACTTTATGTGACTTACTACTCATTGATTCTGTAGTATTAGTTGCAGCACTTGTTTCAGTATCATCTTGATCATCTACTTTAGTTAATGCCTCCGATGATTTTCTGACGTTAGCAGAAGGTTTAGCTATAGATAAATCAGCATCTGAAGTAGCAGATGTGTCATCAGTTACTAAAGTCTGTGCGCTGAATGGACTTGTAAAATAATCATCAATTGTATGCCACTCTGCCTGCATGACCCAGGCAAGATACGTCAAGTCATTTGTTACAGATACGTTATCAACAGCAAAAATATTGTCAAATACAGATGGCAACAAATCATAATCACTGTGGTTTACCAAATTTACGATATTGTGCAAATTGTACTTTAAGTAATACTGCTGTATCATAGCTGCGGCAGTAGACTCTGTTTGCATGTCGCACTCAACAATTTTTCCATGATACTTTACAAGAATTCTACAAAGATTGTTGCACTCCATTACATAAATGCCATCTTCTGTGCAAAGCAGCTCCTGTTCAGTGTAATGCACATTTGAAACATGCAATGATTCAGCCAGATGCTTTAACTTTGATAAATCTTCCAAACTTACACAAAAATAACCGTCAGAAAAAGCAAGCGTTTCGTGTGACAATGCTACTGAATTCAATAAGATCTCTTTGGAAAAATAACTTGGTAAACAATAAGTTATTTCCGAAATGTTTTTCTCCTTCATTAAAGCATACAAATAACTAAGTGCATCCGATGAATAATCGAATGTTGTATATTGAAATAATGAAGTTCCTTTCATTAAAATGAACTTAATATTGGTTCCAAAATCAATAACAGCTTTAATCACTATTCATCACCTCCTAAATATTGAATATCAAATTGAGACGACTCCTGTACAGATGAAGTGATATCAGAATCTGTATTTGACTGATCCTGAGCTGCTTCAGTTGTAGTAATGTCAGAAGGTGAATCGGTTACTTCATTAGAAATGTCAGAACTTCCTATAGTCACTGGTGTTAAATAAAGTGAAATTATTTTTTTATTGCAGTCGAAAGATATAGATGAAAATGGAGCGTCAACCGACTGAATATATTTGAAGGCTTTTCTAAAATCATTATAAGACAAAGTTACTATAATTCGAGAAATTGTATTAGTGAAGTATGCAACATCGTCAATTGTCTTTACAGTTACGATATTACTATAGTCACCAGCAGCATCTTTATCTTGAGCTGTTATCTGTAGCAGCTTTGCATCTTTAGATGTTAAAAATGCGGATACAAGTTCTGAGTTAGAAGAATACTTTGAAATTGGTAATGCTTTTAGTTCTTCCTGATACTGGGTAATTTGCGAATCAGTATCTTTTATCTGAGACTCTAAATGTTGATTCACATCTTTAGCAGAGATCAGCTGTAAATATTGATACCCACCACCAGCAATACCAATAATTAATATCACTGCAATTAAAATCCTTTTCATAAAAAATCTCCAATCATAAATGATAAATTACAAAATAACTGGGTCATCTTCATCATCAGAATCGTCACCTGATGGAAGTACTGTCGATGCAGGAATATAGTCATCAGGAATTTCAACAGTTTTGGATAATTCATCAACTGATGGAATCTTCACATCCAATGGCGAAATACTTGACTGCAGCAAAATCGCTGGAACAGGCACATTCTCAGCATCAGACAATAACCACTTGATATAGCTATCATCATAATCGCTATCATACCTGCAGAAAAGCCCACTAAATAACGAACTGATTGATTTTGTAGAAGTCTTTATATCTTCATCTGAAGAAGTTGCGGTAATGTCAACATCCTCATCAATAGGCTCCTGCTTATTTCGTTTCATAAATAGCATAAATACCTCCTAAACAATACTATCCATTGCATCAATTGCAAGTTTACCTTCACCAATAGCTGCAGTCATATAAACTTCAAGAGTCTGATTAGCCTCAGTTAAAGCATCTTGCAAAACATGCTCCATTTGATATGGTTCATCGCACTCAAGCAAAGCATCAATTATGTCACTTGTAAATAATAAATGTTCTGCATATGGTTGATTGCGTCCAATAATATGACCTGTACCATTACACACAGTACACCCACTGTTTCTATAAGCAAAAGGAATCTTATACTTTTGCAACAACTCTCGTTTTCGTATATCTTCAATATCGTCAACAAGAATTTGCTGCTGACAGTGAGGGCATGGGACGCTAAACATTTTCTGGTTGAACACTCCATTTATCTGACTTATTACATCTTTATATGATGCGCCATAGTACTCTTTTAAGCGATATGGAAGCAACCGCAATCTGTCCAAATGCATGGTTGTAATTACGTGGATAGAGCTATTTACCAGGTCTTGTACAGCAAATGCAACTTCCTTGTTAGGTATTTCATTTAGAAAAGCTACATTTACATCTTGCTTCTTCGCTAAACGAATAGCGTTCAACAGAATCTCCTCATTATTTGCATAGTCAACCTGAGATACTGGCATCAGAACCTCAATAGGATACTCATAAGAAACCAACTTTATTGGTAACTTAACCATTTCATTTTCAATTGCAAAAGCTGTTGTATTTTTACCAGTTCTTACTGCACCAGTAATCAATGTGATACCACTACGTTTTCTAGTTATGTAACTTAGATCAGTTATGATATTTGGATGAAATCCAAGCTCATTCAAAGTAAATGATATGGTATCAGCTTTTTGGATTCTGATAACATAATGATAACCGTCTAGGCATTGATTGGCACTAATACGTAATTCTGCAATTCCAGTTCCAAGAACATCTTTAGCAACTGCAGTAATTCCTTCTGCACTATTCAAATCCAATGAAGCAACATTTGTCTTTACCTCGACAAGCTTTGAGATGATCTCTTTATTTAAACGCTCATCAAGTGAAAACTCTGTATACGGATGCATATCACCATCAATACGAAAAGCTACAGTATAATCTGGTGTCACTTTAAAATGTTTTGTATCAAAATGAATATCCGTTGCATGTACCTTCAAAGCCTCAAGTAAAATACGTTTAAATAAAACTAGTGCGTCATAAGTTGGTGCATAATTAGGTATCATCAGAATACGGAAATTGTAAGGTGTGATCCGATGAAAATGTACGTTATACTGACTTAACTGCAATTCAATACGATTAACATTGAAAGAAATATCAGTAAAACCATAAATATACACATAAGCCTCTGATTCATTGCAATAATAAACAACTTCTGAATTAAAAGACTTTAAAATATGTGTATTATCTAAGGATACGAAAGGATAGTCAGTATCTGCTTTTAAAATATCAAGTATTTGCTCTCTGGTTAAAAACTTATACTCCTCAAGTATCTGAATGATAACATTTTTGTCTTCAATAAGACCTTGTTCAAAAATATTAACAACTTCCTGTGAAATGGGAAATTTTGTTAGAAAATCATTCATCAATATTTCCCTCCATATAATTCTTTACTGCAAGTAATGCACACCAAGAAGAAGTATCTTCCTGGCATGCATCTAAAATTTCATCAATATGATTTCGTGCATCTAAAATTGCATTTTTGTTTTGCATTAATAATGCAACGTAATACATTCTAAAATATTGAAGATCGGCTTTCTCACCCTTAAAACGACGGAACACAGCATCATTATCAAGAGTTCTTTCCAAAGTATCTAGAATATCAACTTTTGAAACGCACTGAATCTGCGCATCAGAAAATAATGGTACATATTCAAGTCTTGGTGTATCAAAGTCAATCTGATGATTTACTTTTCTTTCAAAAACATAAGGATCCGCATTGTCTAAAAGAATACTGCCAAAGATCTGTTTATTAACAATAATATCTGACATAAAGTCATAAGATGGAACTTTAACAAACCGGATATCATGATATCGTTTAAATATCTTACCCCACGGGGCTACAGATTCATCTGTAGCAATTACAAATTTTTTATTAGCATGCATGAGTTCGATGCTATCAAAAAATTGAAGCATAGATTTGAACTCTTTTGTTCTCGAACCAGGTAAATGCATACCAGCAAATGCGAAACCTAAAATGTCTGAACAATTAACTTTGATTAAACCGTTAAGCGCCATGTTAAATGAACCATAACCCTGCAAATCAAAATCATATTTTTTTGACTCATGATAGATTGATTCGAGATAGCAGGGGCTTACAACAAATAAAGTACTCATAAAACCTCCTACTTTACAAGTAATTTTGTAGTCATTGTCTGTATAGGTTTAAGCAGGACATAAGAACCAAATGGGATACTATAGTCACTCTGAATAAAAAGGTTGCCCCATTTGTATTTGAAGTTATAAGGAGTCTTTATCTCTTTCTTAATTCCTACCAACTGCTTTTTAATATAAACGACTGGTAAACCTTGGCCTGAAAACTCGTTGTAAGTTGCAATATCATTTATCAGCAATTCATCTGGAACAATTGCTGTCATTGGCAAGATGATAGGCTCGTTGTGTATATCATCAATAGAAAAATTGGCATCAAGATACCTTAGACTGTTTAAAAAGGTATCAAGGTCAAAAGCACCTATATGAAAACCAAAAGCTGGTGGGTGCCCACCAGCATTGCAGATATGTTGAAATAAACTTAGATAATCTCTTGAGAATAAGTCACGCACACTACCCTTTATTTCACTGCCAGCAAAGCAATACACAACACAAGCCTTTCCATATTTTTCAGATAACATATTTGCTACAAGACCTGTATAGTTATAAATCTTATATTTTTCAATGTTATAATATTCTTCCACACTTTGAAGATCTCCAACCACAAAGTGATCCAATTCTGTAACTTCAATAATATCTGCAAGTTCTTTGGTTAGCTCACGAATCTTACCATAAAGATCTTCTATTATTTCGCATATAACAACTTCATTATTATAGTCAAGAGCATCAAAACACAGCTGATTTAAAACATCAAAACTTTCAGACCTGAATAAAGCATTTATCCTTGGTGCAAACCAAAAGCCGATATATCTTGCACCAAAAACGCTATAATCATTTAAAAACAACTTTATCAAATGTGGTAAGTTCTCACGAGGAATTGCCTTAGATTCATAATAAATAGCACGATTAAAAGAGTTAGCCATATTCATGCAGTCAGAATAAAGACTTACAGTCGCATAAGCTGCCAATGGTTTATAAAGGTCAAAGCCATTCTCCTCACAAAATTTACGAATTACTACGTAACAAAGAGCACCAGCGCTCAACTCAAATGTCTGAGTTTGTGTAAACATATTCTCCAACTTAGTGTTAATAATCGCAGTATTGTCATTAAACTCTTCGTAAGAATAGTTAGAAACATGATGATCTAAAACGACAATTCTAATGCCATGTCGTGCAACTCGATTTAATAACTCCATACTAGATGAGCCGGTATCGCACACAATAAAATAATCATATTGCCCTAAAATGGCTTGCTGTACTGCTAATGTGTCCAATGCATGTGTTCTCTGCGTATAGTGATATACATCAACTTTTTTTACACCGAGATGCTTTAAAGCATCTTCCATGATCTTTGCGCACATTAATCCATCAACATCATAATCACCATACACTAATGCTGATTTAGTATTACCGTTTGTAACTAAGTCAAGCAGAAACTGGTTCACGCGGAACCAGTTGCAAAAATCAGGACTCTGATAGGCCTGATGATTCAAAATATCTTGAACGCCAAGTCTATCAAGCTGATCATAAAAATTCAAATTTGTTTCAATCTTATCAAATTGATACATGTTCCCTCCTAAAATGAACTAAGAAGTTTATTAAGGTACAAACTCTTACCACTCTTAAGCTGGACCTGCGTATCTTCTTTGGCACTACCTGTCTTTTCAGAGGTATTATCTTCTTTAGCAGAAGCTTCATGTACTAAATCTGCTGTGTTCTGCCAAATAAGTTTATTATCAGATTCTGTAGAGCGTTTTTCTGCAACAAATGATTCTGAAATACCAGACGTTACCTTTTTATCAGGTGCCAATGTTTCCGTTGCAGATGATGTCACATAATTATCAATATTATTTGACTGCTGACATTCAGTATTATTATCAGCTTGTGGTGAATTTAAAGTTGATTTATCAACATCAGAAACACTAGAAACATTATCAACATCATCAAGATCATCTAAATCATCGAGTTCGTCAAAATCATTAAATTCATTGCAAGCTTCCATTTCTTCACTTGATAATGAAGTTTCAAACATATCAATTTTAGCAGGAGTTTCAGTTTTAGCTTGCTGTATTTCATTACGTGCCATCACTGGAGCCTCTACAAGTTTTTGAAGTTCTTCTGTATCAGCATCATCTTGACTTTCAAAAGCATCTGCACCATTCTGAAATTTTCCTGCAACAGGAAAATTATCTTGTAAAGCAAATCTTACAAACAAACTAGGGTTATCCTTAAAGTAAAATACATGCAATTTAGAAATTGCTCTAGTCACTGCAACATACCATAAGCGTATCTCTGATTCCTTTAATGCCTGTTTCACGGAAGGCAGATATGCACGAGAATCAATGTTGTGAAAATTAGGATAAATTGAGTCATCCATACAAATAACAATTACATTGTCAAACTCAAGACCCTTTAAAGAATGAAATGTAGAAATGGTCAAGCCGGAACGCTCAGCTGTATAATGCTTATAACAACTCTTTTTATGCTGATAGTTCTGATAAAATTTTGTATAAAGTAATGGTGATTGAAAATACTTCAGGATTCTTGCCTGCATGATGTCATCAACATCAGGGAATCTATTACAAGATTTCTTAAATCCCCAAAAATACTTATTCATAAGCTGGAAGACAGCTGCAGAGATTTCTGCAACAGATGTATTAGAGATCTTTGCTGATAATTCTGCGAGAGTATTCATTGTAGTTACAAAAGATTCACGTTCCTGTAATTTACCATAATCAAAATCCTTGAAATGGATACCACGAACATTATCATTTTTAAACCGACCTTTTGCTGGATCATATCCAATTGCCTTTTGAAATTCATCTTTTGTACACGGAAGAACCTTATACAAAGAAATACAATTATGCATATCATAAGGCATCTCCAAAGCATTCATAATTTCAAACATATGTCGATATAACTCATGTGAAAAAGGACCAACGCCACTAATGACATTAAAAATAATATCCTCGCCCATTAGCATATCAGCTAAGATTGTGCTCGAAGCAGTCTCTCGGTAACAAATTACTGTATTCTCCAGCTCAGGCACTGACATACTCTTAACTAACTTCAAAACATTCACAAACTGGCCATTAAGAGTATTATATGATTCATATGTAACTTCACCGCCATCTTTAGTATTACGTAACACTTTATTAAATCGTAAAGTATTCATTTCAATAACTTTTCGTGCTTCATCAAGAATCAGCTTTTTGCATCTACGATTATATTCAAGAGAGTAAATTCTACCGCCCTCAAAAATACTTGTAAACTGAAGAAGATTTTTAATATCTGCACCGCGGAACATATAGATGTTCTGATCCTCGTCACCAATACAAGTTAATGGTGTGCCGTCTGAAACCATCAGCTGCAGAATTGACCACATCAATGGTGTGAAATCCTGTACCTCATCAGCGATTACATACTCATAAAATCTCTGAACTCTTGTGCGTACAGTATCATCATCACGAAGCAAGCAATAAAATTTGTAAAGCATATCCACAAAATCATACTTATGACTCAGCTCTTTCGAACGCTCATATTGAGCAAAAATTGCCTCGATAAGCTCTAAAGGTGACCCAAGATCCACAAATTTATCACAAGACTTAAGCTCCTGAACAGATTGACACATTGTTTCACGATAAAACATGTACAAACCAAACATATCTGATGAATCAATTGTATTGGCTTCTTTGTCCATACCCATTTTTTTGCAGGCAATCTTGATCGCACGCATCATAAAAGACTCAGCTTGTGACTGCTCTAAAAGTGTTGCACCAAGCAATCCCATTTTAGCAACATACTCTCGTCTCCAAAAATCACAGAAACTATGCAAAGTACAGGCATTTATTTCATCATCAATGTCCAGTCCTTTAATATTTCTTGCTCGCAATGTTGCAACCATTCTTTTATGCTTATCAATCATGTCCTGCACATTATGCTTGTTATAAACCAGGCACAAAATGGCAGCACCCTTAATTTTATGCCCAGGATGTAACCGTGATTTACGTGTAATCTTTTGCAGAATAGCTTTTGTTTGTGCCCATGTAGTTTTACCACCACCAGCCGTAGCAAGTACTAAAGATGCTGGTGGTTCAGCTACAGCAGCCAATGCAATATCTGGAGTTAGTGTCATTCCAAGTACGTCATAAAGCATTTTTGTTACATTTAAACGCACGACGGGAGATGCAATATCTGCATCTCCCGAAGCACCATCAAGATATTTTAGAACATCCTCGATCTGCATACTGTTAATATCAGTAGGTGTTGAACTGATGTAATCTGTCATGATCGGACCTCCAATCTTCTCTTTTAATTGTTACAGTATTCTGTACCATTGGATGTAAGCCCCCAAATGGTGTTGACATATTATCAACGATACAATCACGTTTTACATAATGTAAAATTGTGTTAAATTTTCTTAAAGACCAACTCATATCATTATAAATACCGGCTTCTTCAAATGTGAGACCAATATCTTTTGATAAGATCTGATTCCCTAAACCTTGTGAATATAGACATACTCCCATTATGTACCTCTGAACTGGGAAGCAGATGTGATTCTTTTTAACATATCCATTTACAAGAAATGGATAAACTACTTCTTTCCAATCTTCAAATAGTCTAATATCACAAAGAGTTTCTTTTGCCATATCTAAAGTCATCTCAAATGGCCGACATTTTTCACGAACAGGGTATGCCATAAATTTTGTATCTGCCTTGATAGAAGAAAGATATGCCATAAAGGTTTCATCACCCTGCTTATAAAAAATCACGTTACTAATATTGAAAGTGATCTCGGAAATATCAATCTCCTCTGCACAGTGATACGAGAAACTTTTGTACAACTTCTGTAATCTGTCAGCCCCAGCTTTAGCAGTGTCAAAATCTTCGCTATTAAGATTAAACAGATTAGCGGTAGATAGAAGCTCAATATTTGGATAGTAATACTGAACAACCTCCTGACCAGTATCAAGTGTCATTGTATCAAGGTCAATTTTACATTCAATAACACGTAAAATAATATCACCAACATAATCAAACTTTTTGTTTGGCAAAACAATAATTGGCTCAGTCTTATAATAAACAGCAATATCAGGAAGGTGAGAAATGATATACAGAAAATCCTCTGCATACATTGCATCGCGTGACATGAGATCACGTTGAAATCCGATCAACGCTCTGTAAGATAATTGGTCGAAGTAAACCAATTTATTATATTTCATTAAACAGATATAAGTAATGCAGCGACGATCACCATTTGAAAATCTGTTTGAAATATTTGACTCAGAAGCATCAATCATATCAGCTTTTACAGATGCAATTTTCTTGATAAAGCGAAGAATAAGTTTGATTGACATTTCAAGTCCATTGTATGTCTGTGCATCTCCCAAAAGATCCTGAAGTGTAAGTACATCATCAAGCTTTACTGTCGCCTTAATCTTTGGTTTTTCACTTTCAATCGCAGGTATATAAATATTTAAAGCGGCGGTTGCAATGGTAGCTCTTGGATAAACTTCCTTTAATCTTTCTACAATAGCAACTTTCTCAGATTGACTTAACGATTCATAAACATTTCCATCATCATCGCCTGGGCATTCGATAAAGATGAGACCAACATAATCCTTATCTACATCGGTAAATTTATCTCTAACCTCAGCATTAAAGCGCTCATCAGAAATAATCTGGTCAAATGTATGAATCGCAATAAAAACTCTCTGTCTAGGAACAACAGACAGAGAGTTTGTAAAATTTATGCCATAATCTGAGAACATCGGAATTTCGTTACTTGAAACTACAGAGGATAAGCTTTCTGAAGAATCAAATAAAATCTGATAACAGTTTTGCTGGCTGTGCGTTTTATAAAAGCAGTAGATTGGCCAATACAAAGGAGTTATAGCATACTTAACAGATTCCTCAATGCACTCGGAATACTCGCTTAATTCCAACTTTTTTATTTCCATTACAACCTCCAATTTTAAACATCTTTAATCTCTGCAACCTCAGCAAATCGCTGATTTCCATCATGAACAGTCTCCAAATAGATTTCATGCCTGGATAAATTATTATACAATGCCGGATTTTGTGAAACGATAACTGTTTGTAACCCATCGTCAACAAAACCCTGTAATAGCTCACCAAGATCATCTAAATGGTCAACTCTTGCAACGCCAAAGGCTTCATCAATATAAATATTATGAACTCCAAGACTCTTAGTAATTGCTGCCACAGCAGATACACTGATAAGATACTGCATGAGTTTACCCTCACTAATACGTGGAGAAAAAGAATCTCCATTTTCATCATACAAATGTAATGACACCTTATCAGTTCTGCTGAAATCACAGTCAAGTTTCGCGGTAACATTTCGATCCGGAAAGATCTTACCAACAGCCTCAGTAATAATATCATTTAAATAATCAATTCTACGTGTTTGATAGTCTCTTGCTTCCTTAACTACTGCAGTTTGAACAATCTTAACAGCATTCACATATTTTGAAGCTTCATTATACAATGTCCTATCTTCAGCTAATTCTTTCTTAAACTGATCAATTCTTTCATTATTGATTTTCTTACGTTCTAATTCTGAGCGTGCTGATCTTAAGGCACGTTCATAATTTGCCTTGCTGGCTAAAATATTTTCGTACATTTTTACCTCAATTGTATAAAATAATGTAATTGCCAATTGTCATTTTATGAAAAAACTGCTTCTTTTCAAACAAAACAGTTGTTGATCCCAAACCAGACAAAATTGTACGTATCAATGAAAAAGGAACAATCAATTCATGTACTTTGTCAGATTGTGCCCTAACTTCGTCTGTGATACCAATTGGTATTTTAAATGTTGTTTCATCTTCCATAAATGTACATTGCTGTTTATCCAGATCTATGGTAAAATTGGCAATTTTCATTGGATGTGAAGAAGAATAAGCGACAAGATTTGTAAAATCAATCTTGGCTTTATACTGTGCCCTTGCCTGATCTAAAGAGAAAAACTCTGCATTACTTGATACCCGTAATTTATTAGCCAAAACTGCAAAGTCATCTTTAAAAGCACCTATGTAATTCTCAATTGAAAAAATTGTAGAATCGCATTTGCGTAATGTTTGTGCATATTTTGGTGACATACACAGTATTCCTGTATATTTCGTTTTTTCATAAATCCTGATGCCACTTTGCAAAATAACACTAATCACACCTGACTCAATGTTAATTACACCGCCTAATGCTGTACTAAGTTTTATGAGTGGTGCAAGCTTGTCAAGGCTTACACCACTAGGAACTGCTTCATTACGCAATAGCTGCAACTTATCCTGATAATTTGTACTATATACTTTCTGATAAGTAAAAGTTGCATCGCACAAAAGCTCAGTCCCAGCAAAGAAAGATACTTTAACATCAGAATCTTCTGTAAAACGAACTGAAAAAGCTGTTGCCCTCTTCTGCTGTTTTAAGATAGACCTAGCTATTCTAAATCCATGACTGGTTTCATTTGGTGTGTGCGTACAAGGCATAGTGATTATTGAAAATAAATCACTTGTATTCATTATCAGAGTTGCAGTTGTATCATGTAAATAAACATCAACATAATCTGTATCACCAGAATTAAGAAAATTTAAGAACACATTTTCATTTTTTATAGATACACTAAACATTTAGGCTCTCCTCAATGAATCGTTTCAACTGATTAATTCCGGTTTCGAGTTTTACCTGCATTGTATGTAAATACTCAGTATCAGTTTTTAATCTCTCAAGATCTAATGTGTTAATAAACGTAAGATCTATTTTATTTTCAGTTACTAATTTGTTTATGAAGTCTAAATCAACTTCTTGCAACTTTTTTTCAATGTTCTCCTGAGCAACAGTAGCTCTAGTCAGTGATTCATTATATAAAGTTGTCTTTTTTGTATAAAGATCATGTAATTCCTGTACTGTCATTATCTATCTCCTATGCTAATGCTTTAATAATAGCATCATGAATTCGTGTGTGTAGTTCTGTTTCGTAAGGATCAGCTTCACTTTCAAGTAATTCTTTAAAAATCCGTACAGCTTCAGTATTACCAGCCAAATGAGATAAAACATTATCAACTGGATTATCAGAATACCCAGGCTGCGATTTTATTTGTTTAATATTTTGTCGCAAGTCAGCTTTTTCTCGATTTTCAAGTACTTCCATTTCATGCACACAATCAGCACGCTTCATTAATGAAAACTTGTTATCAAACATACCTGTCAATTTTCCATCCTCTACGCAAACAACAGGTATATTTCGCTCTAAAAAGTTATCATTAACTTCATTAATATTGGTCCGCCCAATACTAGCTAAGTAGCATAGAATTGTACCGGCATTCGTTTGGAAAGTACCGTACACAGTATGTAAGTGCCCAAGAAAAGCATAATCATAACCATTGAAAATACCGGAACCCTCAATATCAGTAAGAACTCCATGCACTGGTAATCCAAGTTTTTCAGCAGAATTATTTAAAATCTCAGAATTAACAATATCCTGATGAAATAATCCAATATTATGCTTTCCTACGACTGGCTTTGCAATTGTGGTACCAAAATGATTAAAATGAAAAAGCACCTCGCCATCTGATAATGAATCAACTACTTTTATTACACCAGCTGATCCTACTGGCTGCCAGACTCTGTTAAGAATACTCTGCACCTTATCAGACTCAATGTCAGAAACCAATGTATAAAAAGGGTTTGAACTGTAATAAGATAATTCGTGATTACCAATTACGCTATAAATTTCACCAAAAGTATTTGCCCACATGTAAAAGAAATTGTTATCAGTGCATGCATTAAATACATCACTATAACTCCTGTGAAAAACATCACCAAGTAGCAAAAGTGTTATTGTATAACCCTTACGTTTATAATCTGCTGCAAGATTTATAATAAATTTGCAAGCATCAAGAACCTCAGCACGATAATCATATCTATTTCTCAAATTCTTGTAACTAAAATGTAAATCAGTTACGATAAGGTATGCATTTCTTCCCATTGTAAATTACCTTTCCATAAATAGCACACTCAGTTATTTTCCCAGAATGTTGCATTTCAATCTCCAGTTCCTGCATTTCTTTCTTGGCAGAATTAACAGTCAGCATTAGTGAATCAGTTAAAGCCAAAATTTGCTGTAAATAAAAAATGTCATTTATCAATTTAAAATGATTTGTCAAATCCGGAACCTGCTCTGTTAAATGTAGACTAGCAAGATTTAAGTCTGTCAAAATGCTTAACAAGCTAAAGATCTCATTACAATTCACCGGTGCTTCTATGGTCTGTAATTCTTGCAGCTTCAAATCGCTCAGTAATCTGATTAACTCAAAATAATTTGATGCATCGAATGGTTGATCTACTGTCTTTAAATCATTTAAATTGATGACACTCAATGACTTTAGCAATTTTAAGTGCTCAGCAATATCAGCTGGTTTGTCAGTAACCACAACCTGTGAAAGGTCAATACTCTCAAGCAAATCTAAAAGGTCAAGTAATTTTTTAATTCCGTTTACATCTATGTAATTTCTTGATGCTTCTTGTATACTATGCAAACTTTCAGCAACAGGAATTAAATCAAATAGAAAATCTTTCATTTTCTCCACACGGTCAAGCTCTAATTCCCTTTCAGCAACATCATAATATGTTGAATCCTGTATAGCACGCTCAAGTGTTTCGCAACGTGATGACAAAGAACTTAATGGATTCAAAACGTTCATCAATGTTGTATGTGCCCTCTCATTCACAAGTTCCAATTCTGGGCTCTCAACCAGTAAGTGTACCAAATTATAATTGTATTTCAGTTTACTGTTTACAAGTAACAAATCCTGATCAGCATCGATAATGTTTGCCACAAAGCTGGTTTCATCGGGATCAACAATTAAACCAAGTTTCTCAAGCACTTCCGGAAACTGCTCATATGCAGTTTTTAATTCCTCTTGATCAGAAGCTTTGTACATATAAAGTACATAAGTCTGAAAGACTTTAGTGGCTGCAATACTGCCATCATCAAATTTAAATAAGATTGTTGCACATTCCTCATGACGTCTTATTAAATCTTTTCGTTCAGCTCTGGAAAAGTAATTAGGATTGGTAGTAATCTTAAGCATCTTAAAAAATACTGATTTTCCAGTACCATTATCTGCAATAATTACATTTATCCTGTCAGTTGCTAAGTCGAAAGTGCTATTCTTCCAACTTTGGCAATTAATCATCTGTACTTGAACAATCATAAATTCCTCCAAAGTTAAATAGGCAAAAGGCAAAATACTTGCATGCTGCCATTAACGCAAAAAGGGCACCTGTTGTTTTACCAACAAGTGCCCAACTACTAATTTAAGCTTCCATATCAATCTCGCTGAGATCAACTCCGGAATCATCCTGGAATTCCGCTGAGCTAAGATCATACTGCTTAGCTTCCTGCTTGGAGGCAACCTCATCTAACACACCGGAGGCCTTGTCGCTTACGCCAGCATCTGCTTCCTCAATAAGAGCAAGTCCTTCATCACCAAAAGCAAGTGAAATAATGTCCTTATTAGCCTTAAGAACTTCCGTTGTACAGAAATCATCATCAAGATCAAATACAGTAGGAAGTGCCTTGATAAGCTGCTGCTCCAGGTCCTCAGAATATTCGGAAACATAGATTGAGCGTAAAATCTCCTTCTCAATATCAAGATCACTGTCAAGATACTCACGTACAGCTGACTTAATTGTCTCACACTCTGGAAGATCAGTAAGCTTGTATACAGGATTGTCAAATGTAGTATTAAGACCGATCTGCATTTTTCCTTCTTTTGTCTGCTCATCTCCATCAGTTGGACAGTTCATATCCATTTCAAAGAAATCGAAATAACGGTCAAATACAACAAGCTCACCTGTCATATAAGATGTCACCTTATCATGCAGCTTCTTTGAATAGCGTGAATTTACAACTAAAGGCTTTACATCCTCAGCTGTTAAACTTGCCACATTAATATCGCCATTAATTGCAAAGTTGGCGGTTAATGGCAGCTCAATAATCTCAGCCCAGTTAACCGGATGATCATCAGATACAGGATTCGTGCTGTAGATATCGCGTTTACGTGTCTTCTTCTGCTCATCTGTAAGGTTGATCTCTCCAGAAGCGCACTGATCTTCAAGATGCTGAATCTGCTCGTAAATCTTGTTATTAAAGAGCTTATTGATCTTAAGAGCAATTGGTGGTTCACCAACCAGCTCACCAGTCTTTGGATCACGATCAACTTTAATTGCATAATCGCGTGAAAAGTCTTTTGTAATTGCTGGAATGTTCACTGTAACAACATTCATAGAAAACAGACGAGGTACCCGATACTTTGAAAAAATTGTACGGTCTTCATCTGTAAATGTATCTGTATCAGAAGTATCCCAAGAAGTAACGCCTGCCTGTTTCATCAGCACTTCTTTTGTTTTCTCGCATTTGGAGGCATACAGCTTTACCATTAAGGCTGCCGAAGTGGCAGATACAGCCGGACGGAATTTATGACTTGGGTTAAATAACTCATCAACCTCTCCAGTCTCCGGATTGAATGGAATTGCCAGATCCAATACGAGTAACAGCTTACTCTTCTTTTTAAGTTTCTTTTTAAGTGATGGAATACGTGCAACTCTCTGCTTTGTTTGCAGTTCTTCAGAGCGCATGTTTAATTCACTTCCACCCTTCTGTCCAGCCTCGGACATACGTTCAATTAATTCCTGTGTGTTCATTGCCATAATTTTTAATCTCCTTTAAATGTGTAAGTTATTAAGCAAAGCATAAGCTTCACTGGCAGGAAGCTAGGTAACCTAGCTTCTAAACACTAACGCTTATACATAAAATTGTGTGGTGGAGGCACAGTTCCTGAAGCAATCGCTTCCTCAAGAGACATTGTATGAACTCCACGAGTAAAGACATTGCAAGCAGGATTGTCTGCCTTAGTCTTACAAAAAGTAAATTGGCAAACTCTTTCAAGTTTTGATGTATCACCGGTCTGCCCCCACTTTGCACAATTTGAGCAACACCAATCACTCATAATTAAACCTCCAAAGTAAAGAAAGATGCATTACAGTCTCTTGCTTTTGACAATTGCCGTATTACACTTTCTCGATATTCACTTTTCAATAAATCATCAATATCTTTTGTTTTGCCTTGACGCAACATAGTGATACGTGGATGTACTTTTTTCAAATCTTGTGCCAATTTTAAACCAGCTTCATCATTATCCCCTGCAAAAATTAAACGTGGGACGAAGCGAAGCATAGCTGCAATTTCTGGTGTTACAGTTGATCCCATCAACGCAGCTGCATTAAAACCAGCAAGTTGCACTGAAACAGTATCAAAGACGCCGTCAGTTATAAAAAGGTAACCATCATCTAAAGCACGCCTGTAGCAACCTTCCAAATAAAACATAAACGACCCTTTTTTGAAAACGCGTGAACTAGCATAGATATAATAATTCAAAGACCAGTCTTTTGTTTCCTTTGCCTGTAAATATTTAAATGGGTTGAAACCAACAACGCTAATGATGCGATCAGCCACATTATAAATTGGTATAACAAGGCAATTATTCCAAAAGCACTGATTCTCCCTATTATAAAAACCGTATTCTGGAGACACTATGTCAATATCAAAATACTGCTTGACATAATCATCATTAGGAATAAAAAAGGCATTGATCTTTTTAAAATCAATACCCTGCATATTTCTAGTTTGTCTAACCAAATCAGTGTATTTACACTGTGAATCGTAATCCTCTGTCCACACTCTTTGTATACCATTACGATAAATAGAATCCAAGCTCATAAACTACCTCTATTAGGAAAATACTTGACGAATAGTCTTAACACTTCCAAGATTTTTAGCATGCTCCTTAAGATAAGCCAAAGAAATGGATGATGTACATTTTTTGTATTCTGACAACTGATTAGTAATCACAAAGTATCTACTATGAAGTTTAAACACAATAGCCTTTGACAAAGCAAATGGATCAGTCACAATATCATCTAATGTACTGTATTCACATAATACTACTCTTGAATCATAAAGATCAGGTAGTTTAGTTTTTGAAGATTGTGTTGTGGATACACTCTCCAAAAATTTTGATTCATACTTAAGCATACTTTGCAGTATTTCACTGAATGTAGTAGCACGCTCTTCTGGTGTTAAATCGCCACGATAAGCCGGTTGTGGTAAACCTTCTATTACCTCCTGAAGGCAATTTTTGTTATTAGATGTATGCATAATATCTTCTAACAATTGCAAGCATCCAATATCGTCAGTGGACGCAAGTAGAAAAATCACAACAGCCATAGTGCCTTTTGGTAGTTGCTCAAAACACACTACAGGTGGATAATCCTGATCACAAGCAGCAAATACTGAATTTTCTTCCTGCTTTTTGATCAATGCTTTTTCGTACAATTCACGTAGCAAATCATCTGTAGGCGGAATAACATGTGAAAACCAATAAATGATAAAATTATCTTTAGATAGTACTTCCATACTCACCCCTAATTTTATTGTTTATCCTTGATTGAAACATCAGTATCTGCAAATCGCGTATTTCCTGATTTCTGATACTGAGACTGTTGAAAAAGTCTGTAGCATCTGCACTAACATAATCCTCACGAATAGCTTTACGATTAGCGCGAATGCGTTCATCAATTTTCTCACGAAGCGAATCACGATAAGAGGCAATTGACTCAAGAACCTTCAGATCCGGAAGAATTAACTCAATAAGATCATGATCAACAAAGATACAAGCATCAGACTCAAGCTTACGAAGAAGCTTATTGCGCATAGAATTAACTGCCTGAATATTGCAAGCCGTAGTATCATTGTAAGCATACGTAATACACAAGCTATGCGGAATAATATTGCAATTAACTTTTACTGGCGCCACAATTACATCATAATTTTTAGCAACTAACAAATCCACAAGATCAGAGCAATCAACATTATGTGGCACCATACCACGTGATTCTGATTCCCTATACAGTACTGAAATTTTTGACATTATTTTATCCTCCTAATTATGTACTGTATTCATATACAATTGTTTCAGCACTTAAATCGGTACTGAATTTCCTTTATTTTAGATCACAAGTGGCTGTGGCATGTTTTCGGGGAAAGAGCGTGATTGCTGATTTACAAAAGGAATCTGGTTGATTTCTACAAAATTGTCATCAGAGCACTTTAAACAAATTGCAGTATAATCATCAGAAAAAGTATGCACCCACACTTCGGCTGACTCTAGTTCATTCCTCTGCATATAGGCAATCAACTCATGTGCAGAAACGGATGCATGCAATGATACATCACCAAGAACGCATGAACGTTGAAATTCATTCAAACTCATTTCCTGCAATTGGGAAACTGTAATTGTCTGCACTAAAAAATCTTGTGTAGTATTCTCTTCTTTACTCATAAAACTTCCTCCTTTCAATTCTCTTTAATTATAAATGTCTGCAACTTAGTACCAGCTGAAATCTCAACCAATCCCTCATCGCAGTTCAGATCAAATGCAAGATCAGAATTTAATAAATGCAAACCTGACTGTTTTAATTGCTTGGAACGATGAAACTTAAATACTGGTGCATTTAACAATGACTCATGAACAAAAACGCATGGAAAAGTAATCTCATTTGCAGAGTACTTTGTGTAAAGCAAATGTATCACTTCTATTAAAAATAGATTGTCTTTTAGTAATTGTGGCTGCAAATTAGCAGCTAAAAAATTCTGCATCTCTGGCAATGAGTTTAAAAAGACATAATTGTTAAGTCTTGCTGGAAACGTCAACACTGTAGTTTTTCCATAGAAACCAGGGAAAACAAAACCAAGATGTATATTATCTTTAAGTTTCTCTTCAGTATCCGGAGAATATCGAATCTGAAGTTTTGACAAATCAACCTTGGATTCATTTTCTGACATTCGTTCAAGCCATTCATTCAGATCTGGAATCTCAGTAGTATTTCTTAACAAATACTCCTCTGTAGCTTCCAACATTTTACAAATTGCACGGTAGCGCAAAGTTGTTTCAGCCGATGAATCAAGGTCTACCTTTAACTGGGCCTCAAGTAATTTTACATTTCCTTTTGTTCCAGTAAAACGTACTAAACCTTTCAAGAATTCAAGGCGGCTCTTTACCCTGGATTTAGAAAAACTCTGTTCCAAATCACTCCAAACTTGTTCTACTTTATCAATTCTCATAAAATCATCTCCTGTGGTTAATTGACTTTACATAATCAAGATGCTTAGCATGCAGTTTTTCTGTTTCAGTTGCAAATCGCTTACTAATTAAATCAATATCTTCCGCATGCCATACGCCTAAACGTGATGTATGAAGAAGCTGAAAAAGATTTGTATCAGTTACTAAAGGCAGCTCCTTCTTGGCAGAAGCAGTACGTTTATCATCCATGGTTCCAGAAGAAAAATCAAATAACACCATTTGATAAAATGGATGCTGACTAAAGCGATTTAACCACTGCTTAAGAATCTTTAAATGTAAGCTATTTTGTGAATAAACATCACAATCGTTACCATTAGAACGCTTTATTGTTCCTTTTCCAACCAACTGCTTATCACCTGCATAACTCTTGCACTCAAAAATGTAAATGCACTCAGGTGTAAACAAAAGTGCATCAATTTCAGTAAGAAATTTACTTGACTGCGTTTCTAAATCAGATAGAATTACACTTTTGTTATAACGCCAAGAAGCAGTTTTAGTTGGGTTACGTTTCATAAAATCCTGTATCATAATCTGCAAAACAGTCTCACAAACCTCACCGTTAAATATGGCATTTAACTCTTGGGTACTCATATCTGTTTGCGAAATAACAGGCTTTTTTAGCAACTCGTGTGCTACCTGAATAGCAGGATTCAACCCTTTTTTCTGATAATAATCGTTTAACAACTTATTTATTGTATCTTTTGGATTACTCATTTGATTCCCCCATATCAGAATTTACGATTAGTAAACTAGAATCTTTTACCTCATTAATCCAATAATCATAAGTTGTAAAGACAGGTTTCTCTACATTAGGTTCTAAACAGAGTTTATTACAGTATCTCCATGTCATCAGTGCACAAAGTCTACGAGAACTGAATAAAACCTGATTGCTGTCAACCTGCTGATATGTAAAATTTACATCATTGTAAAAATCATAACCCTGCAAGAAGTTACTGAAAATCACAACATTATTTAGATTGGCAGCGTGCAAATTATTAGCAGCATCGCGAATCTTACGTTTTATTTCAATGTCCACTTCATCTTGATCATTGGTTTCTAATAATGAATACATTACTTCATTATTTTCATTATCATAGAAAGTAACGATTGTTTTGCAATCTGGTGTAATCTGTTTAGAAATTCCTAAAGTAAATAATTTAGGAAGTGGTTCATAAGGTGCAACTTGTTCTGCATCAGGTAAAACAATTGTTTCATCAAAGTTTGCAACAAGATCCTTAAATTTGCTTTGTAATTCTTCATCAGGCACCTTGTAACGGTACCCAAAATCCCAGTCAAGTCTTAAAGGTGTCCAACCATCAACCATTACAGTTGAATGATCCTGCAGAACAGTCATGAGATCCATTGCAGACTTTTTAATTTTAAAAATAGGTTCATCATGACGTGTCATATACAAGCTAATATCATCTTCTGTGTAACCAAGATTATACGCAGTATCCAGAATATGATTAACTACGCTGATAACAATTTCACTTGTACCGGTCTGACAAGGTGCATTCAAAGCTTCGTATGTAGTTGCATTATTACCGGCACCAGAATAAATCTGCTGTACAAATCCAAAGTAGCTTGAAACCATAAGTGGGACATGATAATCAAGATACTGCTTTATCCTATCACGGTAATTAGTATAATTTTTAATCTTGTTCAGAAAGCCAACCATTCGCTGTACAAACACATTATCTTCTGGAAGAACAGCCGATGTTTGTCCATAAACAGGAGCCAATGTATTCTTTTTGTAGGTCTGGCGCTGCTCTTTGAATTTCTCGAGATCAAAATCCTCGCCATTTAAATGTGCAATCATTCGTGCAAAAGCTTCGTATTTGTCTTCACAAGAGTTAAAGATCTTATCATTCTCAGGCGTTCTTAAAAATAAATTGTATGCAATACGAAGATCTGATTGTGCAAAATCTCCCCAAGCCAAAAAGTATCCATCATCAACACAAATACAATTTGCCATACTTTTTGGAATCTGTGAGATGATATCAAAATCCTTATAATTAAAACGAAGATTTTTCTGAACAGATGCGTAGTACGGTAATTTAAATAATTCTGTGCCATCTGCCGCAATACCTGCTGGCTCTGTGCAATAGTCAAGAATAGATTTTAACTTGCTACACTTTGTACTCCATGATTTATATTCCATGTAAGGTTCCAAAAACTCTTCTGCATAATGTTTTTCCAGTAATGGTATAAGTACACGCTTGCTTTCCAATGAAGCACCTTTTGTCCTTGCACGAAAGAAATAATTTTCAGGGCAATGCTCATACTCTATTAAATAACGAATAATGCAATCAGATTTCATCCAATTACAATTATTTCCACTCTTGTATATCATACGCATTCTAGCTAAATCATAACAAGTCTCTGCATGTGCATTATAGTAATCAAGATCTGCTGCGATCTTTTTACGATCATACATAATAAAACCTGTACGATTGATTCTCTCATCATACAGGTTAACATCAATTTTGTTGGTTCTACTAATCTTATACATAAATTCTCCTAACTCAGATCCATTCTCCATGGAGCATCTGAATGTACATCTGTTGGGACAGATAAAACAGATTTTGTTACACTATTCAATGGTTTTGTATTTAAAGGATTCCTTGATAGCCCAATAAAATTCCCCTTTCTACGTTCTGAAAGCACATGTACATAATCTGAATGATTGTAAAACTCTACACTGTGAAATTTCTTTGGATTAAAATAAGGTACTTGCTTCTTGATTTCATCATCAGTCAGCTTCTTAATTTTCAGAAGAATCAAGTGTGAAGCTTTCCAGCAAGCAATTGTTCTTTCATTATGTTCTTGAATACTTTTCATCATCTTAGAGTAATGCCGTGGATAATCGGTACTACTCTCGCAAGCACAAATATATGGTACAATTGATTTATTGTCATTCACAGAAATGCACAGTGTTGCAAGCTTATCACAATTTAAAAACATTGTATTATAATCAAAATCTTCATTTGTTTCCATCAATGCCTCATTAATATCTGGAAATACAACTAGATTAGAGCATCCAGCAAACATGTAATTAGCGGCAATACATGATTTAGGAAGAACTGGACCAACTCTTAAATCTTTACAATCTTTAAACATGTAATCACATATTTTAATACCATCTGGGATACTTCCCTGCATACAGCCATCTTTAAATCTACCACAATATTGTAAATAGCCTAATTTGTTTAATGTGAATAATGTCTCATCAAAAATAAAATCTCCTAAAGGTCCTTTGTAATGTTTCATTTAGATTTCACCACTCCTTCAATCTCAATATTATTTGGATTTATTGTTTGTATTTTAAGACGTAGTGTATCTCCAACAGCATACTTGGGTTTACGTTTGTAATAGAGATATTTTCTTTTATCATCATTACCAACTCTGTAACAAATTGTTACGCACCAATGCACACCATCATTAAAATCACCTTGTTCAATGTCAAAGACATTAGCATCCTCGTAATAATATAATAGTGGCGTCTCCTGGCCACGGTAGTGACTTGCTTTAAAGTAGCTTGCAAAAACAATAATGGCAATAAAACAAAATAGCTCAAGCTGTGCAGATCTTCTAGCAGAAGCTTTTTTATTCCTGATCTCTTTATACCGCCTTTTAAAGGCACCTAAACCACTTTCTGATTTAGATGCCTTAGAGTCATTCTTGGATGCTTCTGTACTCTCCACTGCAGAATTTGCAAATTCTGCAGATTCGTCACTTACTTTGTTCTCAGTATTTTCAGTATCATTTACATCCATAAATTATCTCCTATAAATTCATTTTCTTTGGACCATTTGTAGAATCAATACCAAAAAATTTATCAATCTGGTCTTTAAGTACCAGTGACTTTTCTTTACCGAGTCTCTTTAACAGTGTATGTAATCTGTCGTAATCTTTATCGCTAGATCCAGCGGTTTCACTGCGAGTAAGCATATCTGTTAACTCGAATGAGATAAACTCATCAAAAAGTTTTGTGTAAATGGCATTGGTGTATGTATTAAGATAGACAAACAAAGTTGCTGTATCATCATCAATGAATTTCTTCAAAGAATAAAAACCAACTTCATGTAAAACAAACCGCATAGCAACATTATTCACCGAAGATTGTGTTGACTCAAGTGAATAAATAATACAATTACTTTTAAAAGTCTTGCAGAACTCTGTCAATACTTCTGCAGCCTCTTTGATGCTAGAACCCTCAGTTAATGAGACTTCATTAACATACATAACTTTTTCAGCACACCCTACTGTAAAGATAAGATCAAGAATCTCAGGGTATGAATCTGTTTTACTGTAAATTGTATAATCTACAGCATTATCGCCAACAGTATAAAGCATAAGTACCTCCTAAACTCCGGGGTATTCCCCATCATAAAATATTTTCTTAAATTTCAGACAACCTAATGAAGGTTGTAGTTTGTCACAATAAACATCAAGAACTGGACCAACTTCTTCAGGAAAATCATCCTGAATATCAGCCTTGCTGAGATCACGATGTAATGGTTTATCAAAAATAAACCAGCGAATCATTGTTTTAATGTCTCCAAATTCTGCAATCGAATTGCAGAAAATTGTAAAACGAACATTAACACCTGTAGCATCAAACAAGAGTTTCTTCAAATAGTTCATGAATTTAGTTTTTGGATCAATACCTAATCCGAGTAAACGATCAGCCCCCAAAATCCAAACATTTAAGTATGGAACACGATCAAGTGTGAGACAGGAATCAGCTGCACCGTAGGTTTTCAGTAAGAGCAATGAGGCTCTTAAAATATCGATACGTGAATCATCATCTAACTGACCAAAACCATCGAGTAAATTAGGATCAGTAATCAAAAGATTTTTCATAAAGAAGAGACGCTTGCGATTAACTTGATTATCAAGTTCTGGATGCCCCTCAATTACAATGTCAAATACACTATCAGAACTGCTAACATCGATACCATTATTCACAGGGGAGAACACCAGCTCATCTGCTTTAAGACAAAGAAGTCTACGATAGATGATTGAACGAGCTATTGCAAAAGCTTGACTATGTTCATAATCTTTATCTTCAAAGAACAAGCTTTGTGATAATTCATTAGCACCATGCTCTATAAATGCAGAATTAGCGCATAATACCATATTTGAAGTTTTGGTTTGCTGTAATGCATTTATTCTAAGCATATCAAACAAACGCATTAAATCTGTCTGAATGGGAGAGACAACAACAATATTTTTCATCTCCTTAGAATCGAGATTCAGTGTAATGCGTTTTATTGAATCATCTGTGACAAAAGCCGGCTCTCCGAGATAAATGTTTGTTTCAATATCAGGTAGATTTTTTATGTGCTCCTTAAAATCATTGATATACTCAACATCATATTCATCATAAAAATTTAAATGAGGAGTAACACCAAAGTCATGCCCAGCTTTAATAGCTGCCTGTGCAATTTCAGATGATTGTGGGTCAATGTAAGGTACTGAAACATTAATGTTATTCTTGGAAGTATCAGGATCGGTTTTATCCTTACTCATACTATTAAGATTCACAATGAGTTTTCCTTTACGACCCATATTTTTGGAAGCTTTAGCATTTCCAAGAATTAGTTCAGAAACAGCAGAACTGCAGCCCATTGCCCCCCTAAAGGTTATATTATCCAGGGTTCCTTTTGGGATATCAGAACCAAGTTCCTGAGAAGTCAAAAACAGATGATATCCAGCATTACGGCCCAGCCTAGCAAATAAATCTAAAGAATCTGTAATTCGCTTGCTAAGTTTGCCAGCTTTTGTAAACATTGTCTGGAACTCATCAAAAATCAAAACATTTTGTGGTAGTGTTAAGCCTGTGATTTCTCTAAATTCTGCTATCTTTTTGCATGGCTTTCCAAAAACTTTAGCAGCCGTAGCAAAAACATTGTTCAACTTAGTCATTTCAGCTATCTTTTGCTCTATAACAGAAAGTAGATAATAGACATCACCAGTCGCTGCAACAGTCTCTATCTGAGGCATTGGATTGTTTTGAGCTATGGATTTAAACTCTACAATCTTGGCATCAGAGAGTGTCAAATGCAATTCCCAAGGGGCATACAAAGTACAAGCATTGTAAATGATAGCATTAAGTGTTACAGATTTTCCTTGTCCAGTAGCACCAACCATTATACCGTGTACAACAGCATCCCCTAGCTCGGTATCAAAAACATACCGACTATCACCATTAATATAGCCGCAAAGCAGCTTAATTCCACTAGAGCTATCACCAAACCACATATCACTGAATGGTCCTTTTATTGGCTCTTTTACAACGATCTCTTTCGCAGGTGAAAAATCACCATCAATCATTTCGTCAATGCTACGTGGTATCTTAACTGTGTAAGGATACTGTCTATCGACCTTAGCTTCTAGCATGGGGAAGGCTTTACGCTGAAAACCATCCCCACTAATTAAACCAATCTTACTATGCTTTAAAGACTCTCCGACACAACCAGTCTGAGTTATGATATCATTATCATAAACTTTTATCACAGTGTCACCCCCTGGAATGATTAATCAATTGATCTAAAATAAGCATGCATTTCCTTCACGGCCTCACTGTTAATAAAACGAAGATTACTCTTTGCTGGAACTTCCTTGACGAAAGTATAAAAAGCTTTCATCATGTGAACAAGTAACTCCTTTACAGGATAAGCCTGTATGATCTTATCAGTATCAAGTGTCTGCACAGTTGCAGAATCAAGAATAATAAAAACAGGATCCGGAACGCGCATACCATTCTTCTTTGTCTTAATTCTTGGATTCTTAGCACAATAGCAAACAACATGATTGTTGTGATCAACGAATTTCACATAACCGCAATCAGCTGCAGGCTGCATTAAAAGCTGCTGACTGAATGAAACTTCATGATCTGTTGAATGACTTGCAAGATTCATTTGTTGTGGTGAACTACTTGTTGGTGTAGGTTGCGTAGACTCATTTGCAGATACAGTAATTGTTGGAGTCACATTTACATTTGGTGTGGCAGAATGCCACCATAATCTTGAGAAATTCTCTGTATGACAACCTGGTAATGGAACAGAAGGTTTTGTCACTCCCTTGTAAAAATAGGCTTCATCAACATAACCAGCATTAAGAATCGCCTGATGCCATAATTTGAAAATTCCTGTTGCATCTAAATCCGGTGAATAATTGATTGCCGCTTCATGATAAACTTTTAACAGATCTCGAACAATCATGTAATCAACTGCCTGTTTACGTCCTGGTCTTCCATTACGTGTTAAATTGTCAAAACCGGCATAAGTATCAAAGCTGTTATCATCAATGAAATTACACAACTTTGAACTCATCAATTTAGCGCTCATGATGCTAAACTGAGAATCTGAGTTTGATGGAGTTGCAATATGCAGATCTGAATAAATCTGAATCAAGCCAGTTCCTCTAAAAGTTGGGAACTGCAGCTGATCTTCTCTCTTCGAATTACTTAATACCTCATCAATTGTAGTATCATTCACATTTTGACCGACAGTCCAAGTATCATTGGTGTATGTAATACCATCGACTGTGATATTACCAAGAACGATCTCTTTGATGACATCAATCATGCTAAAGTAAGACTGAAGTTCGATTGTTTGCTCATTGTCTTTATCAGCATATTGCTGTTCAAGTGTTACACCAACAGGCATTGGCCACTCCTTAAAGCCGATATTTGAATCTGCGATTCTAGTTGTATCATTAATAAATCCAACGAATTTATAATCACACCCATTGATCTTTTCTTTTGTATAAGAAGCCAAGGATGGCCTGCTATCCTTGGTAAAACCAGTGTTTAAATCAAAGCAGGTCTTGTAGCCATTGAAAATAATACAAGTAGGCTTTCTACTTCCCCAACGTGCAAGCTGAATAACTGCCTTTGCATATACCTCTCTGCCAATGTCTGCAGCTGCTCTATCCAGAAAAACAATAAGATCTTCTGGTGCATTACCCGAATGATCATCTGTTCTAAAAGTGTATTTTGATTCAGCTGTATCAGTTGCATTACTGGATTCAATAGAGCATGGAACCCTTGTATTGTGCTGCCAATACCAAATATACAAAGTTTCGACTAATGTGTGCATGTATTCCATTGCGGTTGCACACATATCACCATTGTCGGAGCCTTCCTCCTCTTCTGCAATGATACCCATCCACTTGTTCAGAGCATCATAATACCGCTTCTCATTATCAAAAATTTCATCAGTATTATGATCACTACTACCGATTATTTCTTTCAAAATCAGTTCATAAGAAGAACCGCCAAGTTCAATCATTTTGGAAACTGTAGCAGGATCTTCATATGAAGCAGCTTTTGATCCATAAGGATCACTTACTTCAGATTTACGTGGCATAAATGTATGAAGATCTTTCAGAGAAGCATGTTCATCAGCATCTTCAGAATCATCATTTGGAGCCAGGTAATCCATCATTGCTTCATACATTGGAAGGTAAATAAATAATTCATCTGTGCATGTAGCCTGGAACTCTGTCTCATTATGTGGAATAGCAGCCATTGTATTACGCCGGATACATTCATTCATCCATTCCTTAGTCATATTAAGGAACTCAGGTGCGATATGATTTACATCATACTGAACATTAAGATTATGATCAATTGTAGTAAAATCAGTTTTTGCATAACAACATAAAATTACTAAATTGGCAATCTGCTCTGTCAACCCTCTCTTAACAAGCAAAGCAATCAGTTGTGACTTTATGCCGTCAGATAACGTTTTGCTGCCATTAAGCTGCTGCTGTACAACTGAAAATACAGGGTCAATATTAATCTCTGTGACGTTAGCAGGTAAGTTCCCAGCTAAAAGAAACATAGGGTTAGGAAACTCCTTTAATTTTGCAAACTGAAGGTTGTATCCCTCATACATTAAACCCTTGCTTGTCTCTTCAGATGCAATCAGGCGATCAATAGTTAATAAACCTTTGTCAGTACCAGCTGCACCAGAGTTGTCATACAAAGCAAGGAACATTTTTACCTGAGAAGACTCCCCAGAGTCATTCGTAGTGGTAATCATAGAATCCAATAAAATCATAGTAACCTCCTAGAAATAAAAATGGGTTTGCATAATTGCAAACCCATTATTTTATGAATAAAGAATACATGCGATTTTACTCACATGTATTCTGAATAGCCAAAATCAGACTAAACCATGACACCTGAAGCGTCAAGCTTACCAGCCTCGAAACCTGTATCAACTTTGGACACATCACCGATGTTAGCTTTCTTTGCCATGAACTCAGAAAGATCAAATAACTGATCAAAGGTACCCTTAAGCTTTGTTAAGCTCTCGCAGAATCCCTGATTGTAGTTATCAGCCAGCGTATGACAATTTGCGATTGCCTGATCAATAACATCAGACTCTCCTTCATGAGCCTTCAGGATACCAGCCAGTTCCTGCATAGCTGCAATAATATTCTGGTTTGTTGCTTTATTTAATGCATTGTAAGTTGCACCGAACTCTTCCGCATTTAAAGTATACATAGACATTCAAACTACCCCCTTTCTAATTTCCTAACGCTTCATCAAGCTTCTTGTAGTAAGTTACAAGAGCAGTTAATGAATCGTTCAAGTCATTTGCCTGCTTAAGAACAGCTTCAGCACCTTCAAGAGCACCTACGCATTCACTTTCCAGATTCGGGATCTGATTCTTACGAGCAAGCTCAATAGAAGCTTCGCATGCTGGTTTAACGCCATTAAAGGCGTCCATAATTGTATCCTGCAGCTGAGTAATTTTAGTAATTAACTCGGTATCAAACTGTTGTGTTTGTGGCATTTTAATTCCCTCCTATTTGTTATGATATATTTGATAAATGAGAGTCCGAGGTCTCATTGATCACTGTATGTTGTTAGCATGAAATCCTTGGCACGAGAGTTAACTTTGCCATTCTGAATAACAAAGAATGTATCAAATGTGTCAATAACGGATTTACTCTGCCTACCTAATGCTGAAAAATCAACTTCGTCAAGAAAAGCACAAATGTAAATACCATACATCCCAGCAGCATGCGTAACAGAACTTAATTTTGAAATAATGCTGGTATCTGGATTAAGTAAAAACATGAAATAATACGGAATTGGCAAGCTCTCAATTTTTATCATATGTTCATTGTAAGCTGCAATGTTACCATCTTGCCTAAAGTTCTTTTGACGTTGAATTATTTCAGACCGGTAATTATCCATAACTTCTGAAAAAGTTGCCTCATCAGAAATTATTTTAAACAAGCGTTCCGAAGGATCTCCCTTCTTTACGCTTTCAGGCACAAAGAAAAGACAATCTTGTCCAACATTCACAGAATCGAAATAAGTAACTTCATAAGCAACAGGGTGCAATCTTGAACGAATCTGTACATTTAAAAGCTTAATAAAATCGAGAGCTTCTTCTCGATCCTTGTAAATAAACAAAGAACTAGACTCTGGAAATGTAAACATTGTAAGCTTTTTAGTAACGTCATCAATATCAAGTAAAAACTGCGTATCTAAAACAAAGGCATCACCAGCCTTTTCAAAGTTAAGAAACTCAGATTGCTTGGAACTGAAAACCTGTTGCATTTTACTTTTAATTTCATCAAGAGTTGCTGATAATTCGGTTAGCTCTTTTTGAAGTGTCATCTTATTTGTAATAGCATCTGCTTCCCGTTTTTCCAAATTTACCATCTTACTATCTAAAGCAGTCTGGATAATGGAACCATCATAACAAAATGACTCTTTTGAAGCATTAAAAGCATTGGCTTGCTTTTCAGTAAGTTGTGCTAATTGCTGTTTAAGATGATCGACCTTCGCCTGATGTTCCTGCTGTAAAGTAGCTCTTGCTTCCTCAGCAGCATGAGCTGCATCTTTATGCATCTTTGCTTCAATGGACTCAATATTGTCAACGATTGCTTTCTGAATAAGCAGTACCTCATAAACACTGTAAGTCCTAAAAACATGAAACAATCCAATAACACAGACAAAGACAATGTAAAAAGGAAATACAAACTTATAAAGTAATGCAAATAAAACAAGCAAAGCTATTGCCAGAAAAACGAATGCACCCTTTGAGTTAAAGTTACCAAGCTCAAATGACTGTAAACTATCCTCGATTTTCATAAGAAAATCTCCAATGAAATCAGGACGCTCAAGCATTTCAGTTGTTTTTTCTTCACACTCATTAAAGTAAGCGATAGCACGATCTAAATCATTTACATCGAGATTCATCTTGCTTTCCTTAAGATTCTGTGACACATTTGTATACAAACGTGTACCAACTAATTCCTGTAATTTAGATCTAAGTTCAGATGACATTTCTTGCAGTTGCTGTAATAGCTGCTGCGTGTTTATGCTCTGTTCAAAGAATTTTTCCTCAGTAAGTTCATTAAAATCGTTTTGAAATTCAGAGTCCTCTTCTTCCAGCTCCTTTTTTATCTCAGCTATCTCATTATCAATAGGACCAATAATACTGTTGAGATGATCTTTATACTTTTGCTGGTAGTCAGCATGCAGATTAGATTCAGAACTTGTTTTTGCTGTTTCTTTCTCCTGCTCAATAGATTTTAGTTCATCATTTATCTTTTGAATTTCATGATGTTTTGTTGCAACTGCACGATTGTATCTGTGCATCTCTTTTTTCAATTCTTCGTAATCGCTCATGCATTACACACCAAAATAATGATTTAAAATCAGAAAAGTTACAAATGTATCATAAAGTGAATTATGATACCGTTGTGAGAAATCTACATTAGGTGCTTGCGCAGCAATTCCGTCATAAACATGATTTATCTGAGCCTTAGTGTATGGAAGTTTTGTAGCTGCAGCCTGCAGACTAATTCGACTTCTACCAATTTTATGGCAAACAGCACCCATTAAATCAAAAACAGACTCACGCTGTTCTCTGCACTTTTGCAAATCTTTATAATAGTTAAAATGAAAATAATCTTCTAACCCATTATTTGCAAGGGTTTGATTTATTAAACGTTCATCAAACCCGCCCTGACTCCATGAAACCCAAATAATATTATTTCCTCGCAAAGACTCGATAAATTCAAGCCAGTTATCCTCAAAAACTTTCTTTTCAGATAACTGAAACAACCTTGCCTTATCAATGCCATGTGTAGAAAAAGCACCTGTGCTAATTGGCACCTGCGTATTACAATAAAAGTTAACTAAAGATTCTGTATACAGAGTGTCATTCATCACAATAGCACTAAATTGAATAACTTCATCGCTCTTTGTAAATCCTGTAGTCTCCACATCGTACACAACAATCTTAGTTGATGGATATAGTTCTTGGTTCATTATCTCCTCCAAATGTATTCATAAAATCTTCCTTATCAAAATGAATGTCTAAACTCTTATCAAGAGGCTGTAAATCATTGATATACAAACCAGTTTGAAGCATACCGTTAGAAAACAGCTGGATTGCTTTGTCATCATTATCAATGGCAGTCAGAGTCCCAAAATGTTGCAAAGAGTACATAACTTCAGGAATATTGAATCCGAGGCAATGCATCAGCTGATTCAAAGGTACATTTATAGTGGCCGAAGCAGCAAGTTGTTTAATGAAGGAGGCTTCTACCGTTTTCTTTTGTTTTCCAGTACACTCATTTAGTGCCAAAAATGCAAAATCAGGTGCAGTTTTAAGCATAACCGGATTGAAAAGATTGCAAATGATGGAATAAACTGTTTTAAGAATACTCATTGCATCTGCATCAGATAATGAGCTGTAGAACGTTGAGCCAACAAGATACACTTGCCTTGTCCGAGGCACATGCTCAAAAGTAATTAAATTTAATGCAAGCAAATCATCAACTGTTACAGTCTCCTTATTTTTATAACTGTAAAATAGATACTGAGGCACTGTTAGCAACACTTTAGAATCTGAGGATGTAACGGCAGCAATAAGTAAATTGTCTGGATTAAGCAAATACTGAAGTAAGAGTGATTGCATATCCATAGCTGACACTGATGTGTATGCTGTGTCTAAAGCAAGACACCCAATGTCTCTATACTTAAAACCGACTGCAGACAGACATTTCCTTATAGTAATGTCATCTGCTGACTCTATACTAAGACCTGCTAATGCATTGCGTACAATTTCAAAATGCCTACTTGGTGTAGTAGAAGTCTCTGGAACTCCAATAAAACCGATTGTGTAAAAACAAAAATCAATGTATTTCTGTCTTGGAATACCGGAATTTGTAAATAATGAAAAATTAAATGTCGAAAAATCGCCATGAATTGCATACCAATTTTGCAAAAGCGTTTTTAAATCCATAAATAATTTCCTCCTAGTTAAATAGAATAGAAAGACTGCACTCTAGAGAGAATTGTAATGTAATCATCAGAAGCGTGCAAAAAACGAATTAAGGTGGTTTGCAATATTCTCATGCAAAAATCTACCGGTGCAGGAAATGTCTTAATAGTAAGCATAGCATCTGAGTATGTATAACAATTACATTGCAATAGCTTACTTACTTCGGCTTTAACTTCGTTATCAAGGACACCAGTCAAATTCTGTAAAAAGGTAAGAATTAAAATCTGTGTGTCTGTAGCAATAATCTTGCTATTCTTAGCATGATAAACAGATTTGATACCAAAATTATGCTGTAACAAAATTGTAAGCTCAGTATTCGTGAAATGAAAAATTCCATTATCAACATTGTAGGTATCACGGTATTTTTGCAGCATACTGCTAAATGTGTCTGTTAATTGTTCAATTAACTCTTTGTCACAATAACATCTTAACAGGAATGTGAAAGCATCTGAAGTTAATGGTATTGAAAGTAACTGCAAATAGAGTGCATTTAACTTAGATATTACGCATGGTACATCTTCTCCAGAAATACCAAAGCAATCATAAGCACGCTGAAAGCCATAGTTATACGTGCATAACAAAAAAGTTTTTGTAAGTTCCTCTGGTGTGTACAAAACTAATTTGTATCCAGATTTTAATGTATCATCTGCAATTGTGATAAAAGGTACCCCAGAATTTGTTAAACTAATCATTTAAACCTCTCATAATTTTGCTTCCATTAAAATGGAATGTATTGTTTCTTTTGATGGACGCTGTTGCTCAAGAATGTGAGCACCAGAGCGTACAATTGAATTGTATTGAGATTCAACCTCTTGATATAAACTATCTCTTTCAATGTAAGTCCCTAAAACTTTTATAAACTCATCAAGTGGAATATTTCTACCAGAGAATACGATAGAATCATTTCCAGATTGCTTACACTCCTGAATCTTGTTTAATATGTTTCTGACTGCAATAGGAGACATGATTTGGCTTAGACCATAAGAAACTACAGTCCGAGGACCAATGTAAACTTTTCTACTGATTGAAGGAAAAACGCTGTTAGAATACATTAAACCCATGAAAATGTCATACCATAATTGTGGTGAAAATCTCATAAAATGTTCCATATGAAATTCCTTACAAATCTCTTCCTGAGTCATAAAGTATGCAGTGATTGTATAATTATCTTTAGCCAGTGAAACAAATCGATTTGTTTCTTGTGCTTTTTTGTAAAAATTTGTCATTGTGATTGCATTATCCTGCTGCGGATTGAAAAATAAAGAACAATCAATAAAGACTGGCACAAAAGCGTTCAATAACCGATAGAACGGATATGCTTTATACAACCTCATTACAAAGGAAGAATCCTTACCATTAAAGCCACGATAAACCAAATCTCTATAACTTACACGAGAATAATCCATAAAGGATTCCATGAATTTACCGAGTTCCTTGGCTGACACAGGTGTTACAGTTTCAAAAGTGACAGAATTAAGATCAAAAGTATTCCCGCGCTTAGATTCCTCAATCTGTTTTTCTGCAATATTTCTAGCAATTAGGTAAACTTTAGTCTGAATAATAGCTACACGCATTGATGGATATAAATCTAAAGTGTAATAATAAGGATCGACAACAATTGGCAGAGAAACGCCATTAATTGATGTTGATCTCATTGCAGAACTTAGCGTGGCATCACCACCCTTGTATGCAACCTGTGTATTAGATCCATTTGCGGTCTCCTTTGTCTTTTCAATATAAAAAGACAAAAACTTTTGTGTTGCATCCTTCTGAACCTCGCAAAAGACCTGCTTGCCTGACCATGTCATATATTTACCATCAATTATGATTTTGCACTTTTTCATATTATAATGTGGAAGCTGTGCAAGTAAAGAATCCTGTATCGAAAGCTTTACTGAACCATTTCCAGCTGCAGTTGACATTAAAATCCCTCCTTTACAACAGTTTCATTCTGACAAGCACCACCGGTTAAGTACCCGATTTTACCATCTATCAATTTTTTATGACTGCAAAATAGATAATATTTAATAGCCATAACGTAAGAACTGTACCATATGTATGTTCGCTTGATGTATGACATTACTGCATTTAAGCTGTTTATTTCTGGAATACCTTTTTCGTTGTAATCAAGACTACTGCAAACATTCTGTAAATACTTGACACGAAAATCAGCTGACAAAGCTGGCTCTTCACCTTTTAAAATTGAATTCAAAATATTAATTCTGTCACGCTTATTTAATTTCACCATATCAGATGTAAATTCAATCTTGTAGCTGGTCGTATACTGTTTGGAACCACCAGCCCAGGCTACTTCTTCTTGATCAACAGAATAAAATTCGTGCATCATATCATCTAAGGCTTTTAATACAAATTCACAGCAAGCCTGATACTGTACAGCTGTATTTATAACAGGTCCAGCTAAAACTTTACCGATGTTGTCAAAAACAGGTGCAAACTCCAATTCATAGATATCATAATCGATGTTATTGATAGATTTTTTAGCCTTGTACGTTCCCATTGGAGTGCTTATACCAGACGGTACACCAAAATAAAAATGTTTTGTTTCAAGTTTACTATTCGTCTCAACAGCAAGCATTTTATTATACAAACCATCTTCTGTAACAATTGGTGTGAAAATACTCATTGTTGATTTACTAAATTTCACATTATGAAAGTAGGTTACACCTAACCCTGTCCAATTTTTAGTTGAATCTGCATCGGCAATAAAACTTTCTGCAAGTTTGTCATCAATGATAATAAAATTATTATCACTGCCTAATCTCAGAAGAGAAAAAATAGTCTCCCCAAGAGAAACTCCAACACTTGCATTCAGTTCTGACTCAGATAAGCTGTCGCCGGTATCAATTTGCATAGATGGATTACAGCGTAGATAGTCATCCTCGAGACTAAAGTCATAAATAAATCCAAACGATAAAATACTGTGCAAATCGCAGGTTCTGTGCAAAATCACAAAACTAAAAGTCTCATCAACTAAAGCAAGTTCATAGGCATCCTCATTGTTTAATCTGGTATAAATTTTATTCAAGAAACAATATCTAATCTTTTCTGCTGAATCCGTGATAACAGAATTCAGTAAATCAAAAAATTCAGTCTTAAGCATAAAACCTCCTTAAAATTATCAAAAATTAAAATGACAATTACAGCTGTTACACTGTAATTGCCCAAACTTAAAGAGCTTGCTCAATTATTTGAGCAATTCTGGTATACAAAACTTTTGGTGAATTGTATGAATATTTAGCCTTCGCTTTTGTCACATTACTGTTATAAGAACCAAATAAAATGGCTGCTGAAGTACCTTTATAACCTACAGCATATAACTGTGTTATAGCGGACTCAACTTTATTGATACCTATAACAGATGCTTTCTCGTAATCATACTTATCAGCTGGCAAGTTCTTTGAGGCAGGCAGCTCCTTAGCCAAATCTTTTTCTGACGCCCATTTAGATTGCAAAGATTTTGCAAACCCATTATTGGATGCACCAGAATAATCTTTATACAAAAATAATGTATTTGTGGTAACCGCTTTTTTACTAACTAAACCAAAAGCACCGTCATTGAAACCTATCCAAATAACGTAATCTGGTTTCTTTTTAGCGATATCTGAAGCAATACTCAAAATATCCAAAGTAGCATCCGTTTTTAGAAATGAATTTGGTGTATCATTCTTATTGGTGTACTTACGCACAGAATATGGATACATCACATCGCAGCCATCTGCTTTTAACTGTGTGCCAATTCTGTAACAAGCATCCCAGGCAAGTTTCCATTGCATCTGAGTTAATGCACCAGTTTTGTCATAATAATACTTACCTTTAAACTTATTCATCCCATAGCCGTTTTCTGCACTCGGATTCTTTACCTTTTTCACTGCGCTACGATAAGCTTTAACACCAAATTTTTTACTGCCTGTGCCATATTTCTTCTTTAAAGCGTCATATGCTTTAATAGTTCGGCACAAACGCTGATCGCCATCTAAACCACAATAAAGTGGTGCAAGGTACACTTTCTTACCATTAAGCTCAGCAGTGCCATTTGCTTCAGAGGCTTCCGTAGATTCTGCAGTATTAGAAGAAAGTAATGAACTATCTTTTGTGCTAGAAGTATCACCATTAATTGTTGGATCAGGACCTGAAAAATCGTATGCCGGTAAAGAATCAAGCTTACTCTCTTCCACATCATTAATATCGTAATTATGAAAAATAAATCCTTCGCGATTTGAATAAGCACTATTTCCATCTCGACTCTCATCACCATCTTTACCAAACCAATTCATGGAAAGATCCTGCTTTAATCCATTGTCTCCAGTAATCCAGCTGCTAGACTGAATATCATCAACGGAGCATCCTGTTAGCAGAAATGTAGATAATAAGGTAAGACATAATAGCCTTTTTAATACTTTAATAATTCAACACCTCCACTGATATTGTTTCCTAACAAATCAGTAAAGTAGACTGAGGTATCCGCACCAGCCACTAAAAGTGTATTAGCTTCCAATAATTGCATTGTACGATTAGCCTGCATTAAAGCATCATAAATGATATGAGCATAGACATGCAATGGCTTAGAGTTTTCACAGATACTGCGCAGAGTGTCTAAAACAAGATAGCGAATATTATCATCGCAGTGCACATCATTGTAGGTATCCAATAACGTGATTTTTCCAAGCGGGCCAAGCTTTGCGAATTTCACAAGAACAATATAATATTGCTGCATTGCAATAAAATAGCATTGCAATAAATCATGCAAATCTACTCCTGGTAAATTCTCGAGGAACAAGAGATTTGATAATGCCATATCAAATAACTTGGCAAAGGCACCAACTCGCCCATTACCAAGAAAGTCAATGGTGAAATTCTTGTATGACTCCTCAGGAAACTTTGAACCCATTACTTTTTCATAAATGGTTGCTGCGGCAGACAGATCAACCTTGTATGAACCAAGGAATGACATATAATCGAAATCACCTGAATACAATGAAACGCCACTATTACCATCTAAAATGATTGAATAAGTCCCATTAAACACCTGGACCTCGCCATGTATTTGAACAGGTTTCCTTGCAAATGTCTGCGAAATTTTAGCACTTTCTTCACTTAAATTAAAAAGTCTTGCAGTAATAACATTTGCATTCTTATCCTTAAGCAAAAAAGTAGCAAATGTTTGCCCAACTTTTGTAAACTTAACTGAACAAGATTGCACATAAGCAATACAATTTAAAGCTTGCCCGTCATAAATGCAAGCAGTGTCAAGTAACTGACACTCATCTGGTACTCCAGTCAAACTACTGATTGTCATCATTTTGAGAATCCTCACTTTCTACAGCTTCATAGTAATAGTGAGATTTATCCAAAAGCAAAATCCCAACAAATACTATATCAAGTGCAACATCTGCACAAAATACTCCTATTCTAAACTCACTTCTGTGTCGCAGGAAAAACCAACCAAATTCAGCTAAACGAACAATAGTTGGAAATACAACAGGTAAAACTGTATCATAAACAATCTTGTCATCAACTGTAGAAACTACTTTCTTTATATACCCACGACTACTGAGTTCAGCAACTGTCCAAATAATTAGCATAACTACCGTGAATAAATTAAAATTCAAAACGCTGCCACTTAAGACAGGCAGTATTAAATTTACCAGAACAATTACAAAATAAATAACTGTGGCTATTTTTACAAATAACAAAATAGAATTTGTATATTTCATCCCTTACCACCTTTAAATTGCCTAAAAATTGCTTCAACATCAGCTGCCGCCTCTTCAGCAGAAATTGTATGGCTAGCTAATCGTACCTCATCTTTATCTGAACTATAATCATCTAGATCATCCAAATCATCTAGATCAGAGGATGGCTCTGCATTTGAATTATTAGCTACATTTGAAGATACTGAGGATGCTGAAGTATTGGCTGATGATTTTTTCATTTCTTGATTAAGTTCTTCTAAGATTTGATCTTCAAAAGAAGACTTTTGATCACTTGAATCGGACGTTTTATTATCTTCGCTATCAGGCTCGGAACCCGCTTCAGACTCTGATGCATCAGAGTCTGAAGTGTCTTCATTACTGGAAGAATTGTCTGTATCAAAATACAAAATGTTCTTTGTTTCATCATCCAGCCAATAATGTGAAATATCAAGAAATGTAATAATTACGGCAGCTATAAGTAATAACAGCGCAATCATGACGCTCCGCCAGCCGGTGGTGTTGCTGAACCACCAGTGCTAGAACCACCAGAACTGCCTTTTCCACCTTTGCCGCCCTTATTAGCAAAAATAACAGCAATAATGATAATAAGAAATAAAATCTTTGTTCCCATTGGTATATCGCTAAAAGCTCCTAAAAAAGCGCTCATACTATCCCTCCTTTACAATTTTATAAATTTCATTAAAGTATTTGCATCGTTAAGATCAATTTGTGTTTTATCACCTTGAGCCTTACACAAAAATACTTTATAATTGCCAATGTTCTTTAAAGCTAACAGGAAATCCAAGGTTAATGGGAATTGCCCGATTTCAACCATGGAACCTTCACACTCAAAATACATTGGCAGGCATAAATCTTTTTCATCATCTTTAATCGTTCGATTATGGAAAAAGACAAATTCACTCTCTGTCTCAATACCATCGATAACAACGCATGGATATTTTGAGATGGATGATTTTTCAATTAAATCTTCAACTTCCTCAAGGTAAATAGAATCTTCTGTCATTAGTTAGCTTTCTCTGCAAAGATATGCAGCGTAATTTGTGATTTCCCATCAGTTGTAAGTTTCTGTTTAAAGTTACGGCACTTTGACATAATGTATGTCCACTCATCTCGTGAAAGAAGAAAAGTGTTATACTGCGAATCATGCCAAGAAATAGTTGTTGCTAAGTCAAGAGTAAAAGGAACTCCCTCTGACAAGCATGAAACAATCTGCTCCAAGTAATGATCACAAACATTCAAACGAACTCTATGAGAAAATGCATATCGTTCATTTCCTAATGTGAAAATTTCGTGACGCTTTAATTGCGCAACCTCAGGTGCAATTTCTGCCATTTTCAGTGGAATTACGCTAATTCCGCACTCTTCTTCAATAGATTCCAAGATATCCGAAAGTCTACCCTGCTTGTCAATGATTGTATCAATTACAATTGGTTCAATTTCTGAGAACATTACTGGAATATCAGTCTGTGGTTCTTCTGAACCTAACTCAAGATCATTACCGCTAGTAACAACCTGATCCTGATTGTCAACTGTGTTTTCAGGTGTTACAAGATCATCAATAGCCATGTTAATAATACTCATTCATTTGTCTCCTCTTCATCAAGTAATAATGCTGTGTAATCTTTTCCATACTCAAATCCAGCTTTAAGCAAAACATTTGCTGTATTAACAGCATTGAATAATGCAAAGCATCGAATGAATGGGAAAAGAACAAGAAAATAATTTGCAACTTCAGATTTTGGTATACTGCAATTTAAAAAATCAGACTTCATGTCGTTAACACTTTTAATTGCAGATGCATATCCTATGCCAATAGAAAAACTCCAAAGAAGCAAAAAGATAATAAACCAGCCAAGAGCACGTGTTTGTACATCAGTAAATGTCCCAATATTTTTAATGGTAACCCAGAACATTGGACCCATTGCGAGATAACCACTGATTACTGTTAAAATAAATAATGCCATGCATGCAATTGCCATAGGTTTATTAAAAACTGAAATAACATTGTAGAATGGAATCCACTTAGTACTACCGGCATCAATACCATACAGTTTGTAAAACTTATCGCAAAACGCCGGTATCACATAAAAGATTTCAAATGCAATTATGCCAACAGCCATATAGAGTAATGGCAGCATCCTGGATAACTTAAAGAAAATAACTGCCATTGCAACCATTGATACTAAAACAGCAGCCATGATCAGATTATTTTTATCTTTAGAATTTAAGGATCCACTTGTCATTTTCACTACCTCCCAATAAACTTAACAAAGTCATCAATCATGGCAGAAATACGAAAACGTTCTGTCTCGCTATTCACTGACTTAAGATAAGCCAAAATAAAGGCTTTAAAAACATCTGGCGGATAAGTGTATACTTTTCTGTATACATTCTCTAAATCCTGATTACTTAAAACTAAGTCTGGATCTAAACCTCCAAGTGCAAGTTTTGCATTTAAATCCTTGAGTTTACGTAAGCTTTCAGCAATCTCACCTTCTGAAATTGAATCAATCAGTTTTGGGTCATAGTCCATCACGCGTGTAACCGTCTTATGAATTACTTTCTTTGTTACAATCACCTCTGGTGTTACGTCTGTGGTTCCTGTGGCTGGTACATTTTCTTTAATCTCTGTGACTTCAGTAGCATCTGAATGATCTGCGGAAGCATCCATGTAATCATCTTCATGTGTAATGACATTCTCTTTAATTACTGTAGGAGTCTCAGTTGGAACATCTGAAGAAGCTTCTTTTGAATCCTCTTTTGTAATCTCAACTGGCTCCTCCGTATGCTCCTGAGTGGCTTCTTCCGCGTCATCTGATAAAGCATCTTCAGCCGATGCTGGAGTCTCTTCCTGCGGAGTACTAAGCTTACGCCGATACTTGTCTAAAAACTGCTGAATACCGCCAGCCTCAGAGACAAACTCAGATGTGCACTCACTCAAATTTCTCATATGCATTAAATACTTAAAAGTTGATTTTGGCTCATTCTTAAGCATCTCAATGCAATGATCCTGCATTGTACGTACATTATTTTTAATCCAGGTTTCAAGCAAGGAAATTCTGTCTGGCTCTAGCACAAGAACAAAATCTTTCAGAGCACCATTATAATCCTCACAATCTTCAATAACCTGTCCACTGGGTTTCTTGATATCGCTTACATCAAGAAATTCACAAATATCAATCATTAAGAACCTCCTACCTGTACTAATTGTAATAATTTTATTAAATCAAAGTTGGAAGAACCAAAACTATTTAGCATTGCTGTTGTTAAAATAATGCGTTCTAACGAGGCTTTGCCATAGTTCAGTATAATCCTCTTTAATTTCCATTTTGGCAAATCACGAACTTGTTTGTCCTGTAACAGTTCAGAATTTGTCAGATAATTTGAAATATCCAATTTGCAGTCACTTACTAATTGATACACTTTAATATAATTTGACAGCTCTTTTTTCAAGGTTTCAAGTAGCCAAGATTCAGCATATCTAAATTTGTAAAGTGTGCTATAAATATCTTTTATGTCAGTGTATGAATTTTCAATACCAATTAAATATTCAGCTATATCCATCATGCTGGCATTCTGACTTTTCTCGACTAAGGATCTGATAAGTTTACGATCAATCTCTTTATTACTGCGCTTAAGAGTCTGTACTGCAAAAATTAGATTTTTTAAATAACCTCCAGTACGATTATAAATGTATTTAGCAATAGCCTCTGAACAAACCAATTCCTGCTGAATCCATGTCAAAATAGTTGTTTTCTCTAAAGCATGATTATCAAAAGACTGATAATTTAGCATAGCAATTCGTTGCTCAGTATCCTTGAAATCGCGCTGATTATTAACGCGCAATAAAATTATATTTTTTGACCTAGACTCATCTAATTGCTGTAAAATCTTAACTGAAGTTTTTGCATTTGCATAAATAAGCCACCCTGCAAATACAAAGGGTGGCTTAGTCAATTTTTCAATTTCTGCAGCTTCTGGACGTTTACTCAAATAAAATTGAGCATCTTTAGGGAATTTCGAGCTGAGAGACCCAACAATTGAATTGATGCAGTTATTAGCATCTTCCCACAATAAAATAATCATTCTCCTGCAAACCTTTCAACATAACCATCTGTATATTCCCAGCAACGCATCTCTTCTACCATGTCCTGCACACTTGCACCACTATCTGAAGATGCAGAAACTTGCTGTAAACTATCCATAAGAACGGAATCAAAATCACAAATGGTATCCAGAGTTGTTACAGAACTGGATGCTACAAAGTAACATTTCATCAAAGTATCTAAAGCATTGGCAAGAGCCATATCAGCATCTGTAAAATAATAAGCATTTACCAATGCTAAGATATCAATGTTATTGATATTAAAATCTGAAAAAGTCCATGGTTTAATACTTGCAACCAAGGAACTGTATCTAAGATCAGAAATACCAATTAACGCTAAAGAGTCTTTTGAATGCGCTGCAAAGACTGAATCGATCATTCCAGCTACAAAGTTAGCAACTCTAAAGTTTGGGAACTTAGCTTCAGCAAAAGAAGACCCAAGAATTACAGAACTCAAATGCTGAATCTTTTTGAAATTGTCATAATTATCAATACAATCAACAGCTGTGGCAGAGGCTGCTTTGAAACGTGCAATATAGCTTTCAGGAGTCTCGTTTGCTTTTCTCTTAGGTATAAATCTACCAAAAGCCAGGAATTCAAAATCGGTTGCATTCTGTTGTAACTCATCTTCTGTAAACATGCCACTCAAATAATAATGTACTTCATTGTAACTTGTCACTGCTGTGAATTCCTTTAAGTTATCCAGTACAAAGCTTCTAATTCCATCATTAAATGATTTACCAAAGCCATAATCATCTTGACTTATTACTTTAGCTTCACAACAGAATCGATAATAGTTACCACTGTTAGCCAAGTCTGTGAGCTGCTTTAAATGCTCCCAGCGACCTAATGATGAAGCTGTTACATTGCTGAAATAATGATCAGTTTTATAAACACCGTAAGTACTAAAAACGTCATTGATTACATCAGAAACAGCATTAGCTATAGATTTAACATCTGCTGAAGTTTGCAATCTAGTTTTGAGTGTTCTGACGTGCTCATAATCTTCTCGACACCAATAATCAAAATACTGATCTGAATACATATTGATAATCATGAGATCACAGATCTCATTAATGACATCAAAAATCTGCTCATTTGGAATGTTCTGAATGAGCTTAAATACAGAGATCTGCTGATAATCAACAATTGGCAAACAAGCTAAAGCATACTTAGCATTATCAAGCTGTTGAACATATTGCGTGTATCGATTATTTGCCATCCAAACATTATTACGTAATTGAATAATGTTATTATTCAAGAAATCGCGTAAATCATTTGCATCTTCAGGCATACTTATCTCTGGGTTAATCTGAGCAGCCACCAATAACAAGTTGTTGAGTACACTCTTACTCAGCTTATTAAAGTCATACTTAGAAGGATCTTTATATTGTTCAACAAGTGCCAATGATGCATTTAGCATCATCAAATTGTCCAATGAGATTTGCTGCTGTAAAAGATCATTACTACCAAGAAAAGTCAAAAGACTTGCTAATGCTTTACCTTTTGTCAAGTTATAGTCTACTCCAGCGATCTGTGCAACATTAGCTGCCAGCAAAGACAAATAAGAAGTATCAACTTTAACAGTATCAGGCATCTTAATGTCATAAGCAGTATTATAATCCGCAGACAGATTATAACCAGACTGTGTAAAACCATCTTTTGTAACTAATTGATTTTGTACAGTCTTAAGTTTGTTTACGTTCTCATTAACGCTCTTATATTGCTTTAATAATGTGACTCTAGAATAAAAATCATCAACTGCTTTTTTCCACTCCTCAGAATCATAAATTTCAACTACCTGTTCTTTTGACTGTATTAATGGAACTTCTGCATCAGTAGCAATACATGTAATATCAATAGGTAATTGCCGTAAAGATGGAGAAACAATCAAAAGATTTGCACCCTTACCAAACCCTCTTGAAGCTTCAATCATAGACTTCAAGCTAGATTTATTGTTTTCATTGTAAAAGTTTGATGCTGCTAAATAGCAATGCAATGGAAAGATAAGTAAACTTCCGCAATTACAAATGTTATTTGCCGGAAACACAAAACGTTGATTTTTCGAATTATTTGGAAAGAACAGCAATTGCATCAATGAAGTAACCTTTGTCTTCGCACCACATTTTGCACAAGTACAAACTAAATTACCGCCATTTTTAGCATCAATATGTTTTATATAAGCAAATTGACTTTTTGCTAATTTATTAATTACTACATGGGCGCTTTCAGTTAAGGCTAGTGCAACAGCTTCTTTACGTGCTGTATCAGTTGCCGTTTGCGTATTATCAGCAATAGCATTTGCCAACCATGCATTAATGGCTGTATTGATAAATTCATAGATTTCCTGAGATCTAGAATTCAAGACTTCAACCTTATATTTAGTTGGGTTAGAATTCGTCGATAAACGCAGTCTACGGTAAATATCATCAGCCGAAATATCTTCAGGTTTTATGGAAAATGAAGAGTAATCGCCATTAGTTTGCGTTTTCTGTAATTGCTCTAAGATGTCAGATGAAATCATAGTACAGGCTTCGCTACAAAATGCTTTCAAGTCAGGATCGTCGATATTTTTAACAAGGGTTGTATTAAGTTGTAGCATACTTGTCATCTGCGGAATATGTACAGCGGTAGAAGTTGAAAGCTGTCCAACCATTTCATGATAATAAGATACAAAATCAGAGAAATTGTATGAAGAATATGATGCTGTTGCATACTTATGTAAAGCTTCTGCTGTCTCTAAATCAGAATCTGCTGTTAAAGGAAATCCCAATTCCTTACATTTTGAGGCATAACTCAGCATCAATTTTGAATCATCTTCATCAAGATCATCTTGCAGGGCTATACCCGTTTCCTCTACTTGATCAACTTTTGCAAAATCATCCATACTGAAATTAAGTGGTGCTGAAATATCAGTAGTAATTGGATTTACATCATCTAAATCATCAACATCAGCAATCTCTGTATCAGAATCAGTAGAAACTGTTTCGATTGATTCAACCACCGGATCACCATTAGCGGTCTGTAAATCCTCATCAATATCATCCAACGAATCATCAAAATCAGATTGCATTTGTTTTAAAAATGCACTATTGTCCATTTTGCACCTCCTTATCTATTTCAGTAACATGTTTTTGTAGTAAATCAAAGAAATCATCGATCTGCATTAAAACAGGATGCTCGCCAAATTCATCAGTAATATTTCCCCTGGCAGCACCTGCTCTAAATTTTGCAGAGGAAGATGGATTCGTGTACAGAATAAATGGAGCTGATTGTAATGCTGTACACAATCTAAACTCAAAATATTGAATACCAGTCTCGCCAATACTTGCTTTGTTAAGAATGCTAATAAGCTGACTTTTAGTCAAAGAAGCTCCTTTAAGAATTGAAGAACCTGTGACGCACACATCTAGCGTTATTACACCCTGTCTGCGCAAAGAGTGATGAAACAATCGCTCAGCATTTGCAATATCAATAAGAGATTCATAAACATTATTTATAATATCTGGTGCATAGACACCTCTTGAATAACAGAAATAACGAACTCCGCCTTCCTTATCAATGGCATTTGCTAAATCCTTAGCGCAGCACAGTCCATCAAATAACTTGAGAGAATTGCTTCCAAGAGATTCAATACCTAAGCGGCTAATCAATTCTGGAAAGGTAACATCGCCATTCTTTAGCGTTTCTACTGCAACTGCAAAATCACGTTCTAATGCGGAACCTGTTTCGAGTGGCCAGTTTTCATATGGAACATCAAAAATATCCAAAAAAGAACCAGTAGGAAAAATACTTTCCCTGCCGGTTCTTTTTAATCTCTCATCATAACTTCGAAACAGGCTTATAATTCGTAAGCAGTTTGCTTCACCAAGGCGTTCAATATTAGATCTTGACATAAATTCTGCCATTTGACAAGCTTCCTTCTGATAACATTTTGGATCACAACATGTAAATTGCCGTAAATTATTTTTAATAATATTTTCACTACCACAATCACAAGTGTCTGGAAAATATTTATGATACTTTTTAGGAATCAGACCTGTCTTCTTTGCTTCCACAACTGAAACCCAGTCCTTGTAAGCATCATAATGATCATGATCTTTTTTCATTTCTTCGAATGTCATATTATTCCTCCGTTGTTATATCATCAGAAGGATTATCAACTACTTGCATATAGGAAATTACTTTTCCGCCACCTTCAATGTTAAGAACTTCCATCTGAACGCGGCAGACACCCTGCTCATCAAAATCTTTGAAGTAGTAAAATGGTACTTGGATACGATATTTCTTACCCTTATACTTTGCATCTAACCAGTAAATTTCCATACCATCGTCAATAATTCCACGCTTAGCTGTGTAAGATACATAATCATAAACATAATCTCTACTTATTACATTATAAGTAGCCTTTATGTCAACACCATTGATGTCCTTCAGATAATCACCAGCTTTATATACTTTTGAAGTCGTTTTATTTTTGGTACTTGCGTTGTAATCTGGAGCACCAGGATCAATAGCATTATCATCTACCAGAGAGTTATCTTCCTTAGAATAAACAGGATTACCATTCTCATCATAGACAAATTCAGTAGAAGTATCTTCTTCACTTACATCCTGAGTTGCAGGCGTAACATCATTGTCGGACACCTGCGGCTGCTCAGACTTATTTAAAGAAAAATAAACAGCGGCAATTACAAGTACGCCAACAATTCCTAAAGCTATGTATATCATTTTCTTATCTGTTTTTGGTTTAGTCTCAATGTTAAAATCATCGTCATCAAATGAATCACTCTCCTGAGCCTTTGATTTTGTAGATTCAGTTACTTTTGACTGCTTTGTATGATTTTGCATTTTTTGAGTACCATCACTAGAACTACTTGAAGCAGCCCGCCTTCCGGCAGGTTGCTTCTTTGTATTCACAATTGCGTTTTTATCAAACCCAATTGGCATTTATTTCACCTCCATTAACTTATTGCAACAAGTTTCTTGTTAAAAGATTTACAGATTTCAGTAACTTTTGCATCAACAACATTCAAATCAACTTTATCTGTGATGCAGATCCATTTATCAAGATTACCGATAGGATCCTTAAACACAATCTGATAACCTGATGTGCAGCTAAGGCCAGCTAAATATTTCTTCAACCTCGTGAGCTGCCAATCTGTGATATAAGGAATCCTTAACTGATGATTGATAAGCTGCAGAGTCTCATACTTTGATTTAACAACTAGCAAATCATTTACAGATTTTGCATTCTTAACAGATAAATCAAGATCCATTGTAATATCATAATCTTCCTGTTCAAAAGTAGTTGATCTTTCATAAGTAACACCAAATTGCTCATCATCAAATGACCAATAGGAATCATCTGCTTCTTCACATCTGAATTTATGATCCAGAGCATCAATCTCATCTAAATCATCGAAAGCCTCAATTGCACTATCAGCTACAGCATCCTCAGGCTCTACTGCAGATACTACATCCTTAACATTCTCATTATGTAATTGTTTGTGATTACCATCAGAATCAATAACCTCTTTACCCTCAGGAAATTGCGTTAAAGCCCAGGATTCAAGTCTACTTCCCCACATTGCATCATAGAACTTATCTTCGTCATAGATTGGCTTTCCACTCGAATCTAATCCAGCTGCGACAATTCTATATTTTTCTTTATCAACTTTTCCATTTAATGGATAATCATTGACATAAGCACGCACTGTATAATTATCAAATTTCTGTAGCAAACTTGGCACATCGATTGGGCCATTATCAATATCAACAACAGAGCGAATAACTTCTCCAATACGATCCTGAACATACTGCTCTCTTAATGGTTTAATAAAATCCCATGGATGATCAAACCAATACCCCTGCTTAGGATCACCATTCTTTAAAAACTTAGGATCAGTTTTCTCCGGACTGAAATCGCCATTATCCCATTTCTTGATCATTCGATCAACAAAGAATACAGGAGCTTCCCTGGCATCGTCTTTGCACTCAGCCCATGTATCACCGATGTTGATACCAACAAAGTATTTCGTGTGTCCTTTCATTGTAATCATACAAGATTCTTTTACAAGCTTGTAAATATACATCGGATGCAGACTTTTATGTACACTAGCTAAAAGTTCGTCATGAATAAGCATATGCCAAATTACTTTATCTTCTATCCCTTCCTGTACACATCTCCAATAAAAACGTGTCAGAATCGTTCTGTACACTTCAGCAGCAAATGATTGAATTGGAAAGTTTCCTGCCTTACGACGTATACCAGATTCATCAGCAGTAAAGACACCCTTTGCTCTTCTTGCCTTATCAGCTGGAGTCTGACCTATATTGTCAAGATTGAAAAGTCTATAAAATCCAAGCTTATTTGTAACTCTACCTAAATGAACTGGTATCTTGTTACCATTATCATCAAGTAAATATTGTTTAGTCTTTTTGTCCTTCTCCCAAGCATCAATAAAGTTCCTGTAATCATCTGAAACATACCACTCTTCTAAAGCCTCTTCTCGTGCGTTACCAAGTAACTCCATAATAGGTGCGTTGCGCTTCTTCCATTTATCGAGTGTCACGCGTGTGTCAACCATGTGCTCTGATGAAGTGTCACCATGCATAGTCTCACATAAGCTTCTATCACCAAGACCGTAAGGCACACCGAAAGAAACGCTCTTTGAATGCTTTCGCTCATACTTCGTAATCTTATATGCTGGTTTAGCATTAACCATTGAAGCGGTCTCTGTGTGGTAATCACGCTCTGGATTCTTCATTTTATCAACCATTTCTGTAAACCCAGCTAATGAAAGCATGATACGATACTCAACCTGCGACATATCAAAATCCAATACATAATGATCATCATCATAGGACCTAACCAAAGCCTTTAAATTAGCTTTCATTGTTTGACCTGGATTTGCTATACGTCTTGTCTCAATTCTTGCCATGTTATAACTCTTAAAAAGTTTTCCCTCAAGATTTTCAGTAAGAATTGGTTTATAGTACGAAGTATACTCTTTATTTAAAGAAGCGTACTGCTGTAACAGCAAGGCAAGCGGATACTCAAGTTTATTAAATTCATCCGCTGAGATTAAGCACATACCTTCTGCCTTCTTCTGATCTGCTTCTGACCCATTCTTTAAAGCTTCATACTCAGCGCGATCAGCGCCATAGCACAAAATATCCTTTTCAAGCTTTCTGGCATCACTATGTTCAGTACGCTTAAAACTTACAAGTTTCTTCATGACGTACTTGTCAACTTTTGGCTTTTTAACTTTGCCATCTGTGTAAGCAATAATAGGGTAATGAAGTATTTCGTACAATACCTGGATAAGAGACGCGGCTTTAAACTCAAAATGATATGTAGCACTTGAATCTACATGGATATCATTTATTTTTTCATTATACTCCTCCTCTGAGCACATACCAGACATGTAAGCAGATTCAATTAAAATACGCTGACTTGTATAATCCTGATAAGCACCAACATAGCTATAAGCAGCTTCCTTGAGAATATTAATATTCTCTGCTGTCTCGTTAGCAAGATTAACAACTTTATCTGGATAAGTCATCATTCCATAATATTCACTAATGGCAAGAATATTAGAAAGGTCTACATCCTGCTTTAAGTAATAATGCCACATACTATCTGGCATTAACTTACGTAAAGCAAAGAACAATTTACGCGTGTAATCTACATCGGCGCATCCATAAATGTTTGCAACTTCTTCATCAACCAAATATCGGTATTTGTCTTCATTTCCGCGTCCAAGAATATCAGTTAATTCTGGTGTCTCATGCCCAAATAATTTACGTGTCAAAAGTTTAAGCTTACTATTACCGCGTACAGTTTGCGGATTCAAATCAAAAGCCATCTGCAATGTATCTGCATTGAACCATAATGCAATGTTATCAGTCTGATAACAGGTTCTTCGATCGAATGGAAAGTTATGACCAATTAAAAAGAACCAGTCACGCTGCACTGTGACTGATCTCTTTGCTAATTGACTCAATGATTTCACATCTAATTTTGCTGTATACTTGCTATCTGCATTATCAGTATTAAATAAATTCATTTTCTGTGGAGTGCTTGAACCACATTCATAATCTTCTGGCAATTCCCAGTATTCAATCGTTCGCTCACCTTTATACCAAGTAAAAAGCTCACCTAAACGCTTCATTACATAATGTATATCAACATTCGTAAAATGTTCCATATCATTAAAGATTGCAACTCCCTGATCGTCTTCCCAGGATAACTGAATTGATACGCAATGTGACCGGCTCGGATTATCAACTGCGAGATTTACAGTATTAAGACCAGTTGTCTCCGTATCTAATGATATTACTGGCAATTCACCAGATTCATGACACTTGATAGCATACTTAATAATTGGTGTCATTACTTTAGTTTCAAAATCATACACATTTTTCACATTTGAGTAATTCTTTAAAACTTTATCACCAACATGATACCAGCTCATATCAAGTACATTGTCCAAGTCACTTCGACGAATAGTCTTAATTGTAGCCACAAGAAAACGATTTGTCTCCTGACGACTTATTTCATGCAGCTGTAAATTCGTTGATGGTAAGCGCAGTTTAAACTCCTGTAATTGTAATGAGATTACATTGTAAGAGAGTTTAATAAAAATCTTCTCACCATCCATTGCACGAAATGCATAACTTATCTTTGAATTAGAAGCTTCAAATGTGTGCACAAATCCATTTTCTATTGACTCATTTGATGAAATCAGAACATCCTCTTTTAAAAAAGTAAAATTATTGGCATATGAAATACCATCGAGAATGATACGAATAGCGTCGCACTCACCCCAAGCTTTTACTTTTCCTGTAACTAAAGACTTTGAATAAACACCAATTAAATAATCTTTGGGATTAACATCTGCAAGGTCTTTATAACTTGATAATATTTTATCAAAATTATCAACATCATTTAGATTCTGCGTACTAAACAAATAGTACATTTTCTGCTTTGATAATGTCTTAATTGCCAAAGCATATTTGTCAGAACCTATTCTAACATCTCCTGCAATTATCACAAACAAGTACCTCCTTAGTTGCATACTCGTATTTTTCATAACACTTAGGTGCTAATGTAAGCGAGCCAAACGGCTCATAATTTAACGTAAGATCACAGAGCATTGGATCATCAGTTGTGATAACCAATGATGAATAATTACGACTGCGGCACACTGCATCACCTAATTCAGAACGTGCAGCACTAAAGCATGAAATCAAATAATCCTGGATGCCATGAACTTCCATTAGTAATGGTCTAATGATCTCAAAAGCTAACTGATCAATAAAATGATCGCCATAAGTGTTAAATGTTTCTTTAACATACTTTTGCTTTGAAATAAAGTATTCATCAAGCTTTGGATCCACATCGAACAAATCATTAAATCTTGCTGAGGAAGTTGGAGTAGCCGGGCGCAGTGACATAATGTTAGCACTAATCTCATGATAATTTGGGATACTGCGTATTTTCTCCATATCACAATCACTGACAATATGTAAAAAGAAATCCAAACAGTCTTCAAAACTGATGATGATCTGGTACTTCTTCGCATACAGTCCAACACCTAAAGCTTCCACGTCAAAAAGATTATCCGCGCAAAGATCATAACCTATGTCTTCGTACTGTCTTCCATGTGCAATACGCCGCTTCACATCTTCAATGTACTCATCTACAACATCTTTGTGACTACAGTTTGTAAGCTTGCGAATTACATCAAAATCAGTATTTGGATCCAATTGGAAATCTCTGATTCTGACATAGCCACCGAATTTACGCATATCAGTCGTACGTCTGCGAGATTTAAATAAATCTACTTGCATATTTAAAAATGCCCTCCTTCGCTTCAGGTTGTATTGAGGATACTTCAATAGAAGAAGCATCCATCCTAATCTTAACAAACTCAGCATGATCAAGATCATAAAGAGTATCAGGCGGTAATGTCACGCCATAATCACTGAGTATTTTTTGATTTAATGTTGTGTGTATTGTTTGCTGAGAACCATCAGCAAAATGAAATATTACAAATCCAATACCATTTTCTAATTCTTCCATGAAACCTCCTAAAAATAAGTGCAGCTATTACACTGCACTTATCTATTAATATCTTCGAATAAATTGAATATCCTCATCTGTCATGCTATGATGCTCAGCAACGAAAGAATCATGACGTACGCTGCAAGCAATACCATCCTTGTGATAATACACATCTGAAACTGGACCCTCTTTACAGATCAAATGTCCATCTTTTTGTGCAAACCCATATGAAGTGAATGTTGCATGAGAAGCAAGTATCTTTGAGTTCAATAAGTTCTCATCACTACTTGTAAAGCTATCAAATGTAATTTCATCATTTAATTGCTTCAATGTATTTTGCAAAACAGTAGATTCCACATTAGCATTTTTACTAGCGGACATTGTTTTAACGTCAACGCAGTCGGCTAATGTATTTAAATTACCTACCACATCTGAAAATGTACTAAGCATGTAATTAAACGCCGTAATTATTGTATTAGAAGACCTTTTAGAGGTCTCAATAACATACTGTGCATTTTTAACCATATCCGGATGAGTGTAACTTTTAAAATCACCCTCACACAAAAATGAAATTTCTGAAAGTGATGAAATATGATCAGGAACTCTCAGCACTGGCAGAAACTCAACTAAACTAGCTGAAGTTGTAAAAGATGACAAAGCAATATTTTTCTTAATAGCAGAATTTGTAGCATCTTTACCATCACTCATTTCTGGTTTTATGCAGTACATTATACTAAAAACCTTTTCAAGATAAGGTTTAATCCAGCTATAAACATAGTAAATATTAAAGATATTATCGAACTCTAATTTGTCAAATTCTGATTTCTTAAATTGTGTACGGAAAAACAAATTGTGCACAAACAGCAGACCATGAACTCTACTCGATAGTGCTGTTTCCAATAAATTTAAAATCTGATTCTTTGCTTCAACCTGCTGTTGTAAACCCATTTTCTCATGGGCATCTACAGATGCCTGTATTTCAGAATAAAGATCTTGAAGCTCACTTTTCAAAGACTCGCGTTTTTCTTTAATGCTACTTAGTACATGAGGTAATGAGCAGCAAAACAGATTACCAGAGTCTACTATTGGATACCCTTCAAACCTTTGAACACGTTCCAAAATATACAAAAACTGAATAGCAACAAAATAAGAACTAGGTCCTGCTGTATCAATCATCGGATGTTCATCATCCGGAAGAAAGTTAGTGCAGTTGCCTGCAACGCTGCAAAGAAAATTTAGTGACTGTAAATAATCATACTGATCCATTGTCTGTCCATAGGCTGAAGCTGGCTGATATTTGAAATGTGGATAAACACCACGAAACATACCTTCATTACTTGGATTAATTAAAAAATGAACAAGATCTAACCCAGCATTAGCCATCTGCTCTTCTACGCTAACAGTTGTGCATTTATGCGTGACCACGTAGGCAAAAGTTGTCAACTTGTCACCAAGCTGTGCAAATTCTGCAATATACTTAATTGACTTTGCAGATGATAAATACGAATCTACATACTCATTTGCTAAAAAACCATTGAGTTTATAGGCAGTTCTTGTTGTATCTTTTGAATCTTTGATCTCATTCAAAAGCTGCTCAACGGCTTTATACCCATGAATATATTCGTCAAATGTCCTAAAGCGCTTCAAGTAATCAGCGTCTCTGAAAATGATGACAGGGAAATCATAGATCGAAATACCTGTCTTTGCTTCATTACGATTGATGTAAGAGATTAGTTCATACATTGCTTCGTAACCCTGCATCAAACTTTCAAAACGTTCGCTCTCAGAACCATTGATATGTACCCCTATGCCATCAACTGCAAACAGGTGGCATCCATCACTTGATCTTATTTTTGATGTAATCTCATACAATTTATCTATAATTGATTGCAGATCGTATGCCATAACACTTCGTGCAAATCTATCATCAAGATAATCTGCATATTCGCATCTTGTTTTAATTTTACCGAGCTCTGTTGAACCTGAGCATGCCCCGATAGAATCTGTACTTGTGTCAAATTTAATGCACCGATAATACTGAGAACATTCTTTAATAAAGCTGTTAACCAATGGCGTCATTGCACGATCACAATGATGCGAAAAAATATCATAAGGAACATGCCCTTTATGACTAAAGATGATGTAAGATGCTTTATTAATCTTTGTACAGATATCAATAAAATCAATATCATTTGTGTCAGTTTCATCATTTAGTTCTTTCAAATTCAACAATGAAACGCTACCATCATCAGTTTCGATATCCTGACCACGACCTTTTACAACTGAACCAAGTTGCGCTGTACTATTATTCGCATACCACAGCTTAACTGGAACACCACAAAGTGCGGAATTTGGATCACCAGTTATTGGCTCAAAAGCATGACTGTTCATACTTAATCCTTTAGTATAGATACGCCTGAAATCATCTCGTAATAATTCAAAGTCTTCATCACTCATTCTGGACAAAGCTCTTCCTGGCCAGCGTGAATTGATAACATGGCTGATTGCTGTACGAAATGGTTTCTTGAACAAAGGAGAAGCAACGTAATGAATAATCAATGCATTTGAAGGTGTTGTCAGTAGGATCTGCATAATCTGGCTATAGAGCCCTTTTAGTGCTGCTTCACCTAATTTACTCTGTAAAGAAAATCGATTGATTTTACTATGAACGGCATTTGCAGAACCTTCTTTCAAGATGGGTTGTGTAAAAAACCATACAATAGCAGCATAATCATGATTAAGATTTTTTTCTTCAGCAAGTAAATCTATCTTGCGATTAATCTGTTCTCGTGACTCATTTAGTTTCTTTGCCATTGCCGGATTACTTTCTACATCAGCATGTAACCCGTAAGCTTTCTGTGTTTCATACTCAATCAATTGTGTTGCATACTTTTGATACCCAGCATTCGCTAAAACAACTCCAAAAACAAACTGAATATCTGGAACACTAAAAATAGAATCATAATAAGCTTTTAATCTCATTTTTACTCCTAGTGAAATACAATAATCAAAATGACAATAATAATTACAAGTTTCAATAATAAAGGAAGCTTCCAAAAGATTTCAAAAATAGTATGAAAAATCTGTTGGATTATCCAGCATACAGCAACAAAAATAAGTATAAAACCTTTCTGTATAGTAAATACCGTACTCTCAAGAATCTTTGAAGCATAACCTTTTACAACTCTATAATCGACCTTATCACTTTTTTCCAAATTACATTTATGACAAGCTGCAACTAAATTAAACCTTGAGTTTCTACCAAGTGGGCTATTTAATGGCATAATATGGTCAACATCAACATTGTGTGTCCCAAGCAAAGGTCTGTGGCAATAAGCACATGTCCAAATGCACCCAAACAGACCTGGATTATGCTTAAAATATTCAGCACGATAATCCATTTTGGCACGCTTGCGCTGACTATATGTCAAACCGTCATTTCGTCGATTCATCATTATCTACTCTTTTCCTCAAAAAGTTTCTACCAACAGTAGCAAGTGCAATACTTATGCCTGCAAATAAAAATGCAAGTATGAATTTCTTGTATCTCGGCATTTTTGTTAATGTAGCAACTACTTTCTTGTAAGCAGTATTAGTTGTCGTTGTAATCGATTTATCAGGATAGTACAAAGTCACAGTATCTGTATTTGTCTGATAATCTACAGATGATTTATCACCAGTAGACTGATCCTCTGTACTACCTGTATCTTGTAATCCTGAACCAATTTCAGTGTTAGAATCAAAAGAGAAATAACCCTTTGCCTGGGCACTGATTGGCACAGTAAAAAGGAGCACTAGCATTAGTGCTCCTTGCAAAACAAAACGTTTCATTTAAAACTCCATTTTCACCGGTGAGTCATCAGAAGACTCAGCTACATCATCTTTCTCAAGGTCAGACTCAACAGATTCATCTAAATCAGACAACCCATCATCAAAATCATCTAATGAAGAATCAAGATCCTCTTCTTCTGCATTTGACTCTAGTGACCATGATGTGTCTTTGGCTATCTCAGCAACAGAATCTGATACATCTGAATCAAATAAATTCATACTCTGTACCCCAGCTGAATTAGATTGATCAGTCGAAACTTCCTCATCTAAATTGAATTCATCTGAGTTAAAATCAGATGGTACATATTCAGCTTCAATATTTTGAGTATTTGACTCGAATGTCATTGCATGTGGTGTATCTGTGTTGCTTGATGAAACAGCTGGTTCCTCAGGAATTGTATGAATTTCATCACCTAAATTAGAGAGATCTAAGACTTCCGGAGTAAACGTAAAATTGTCCAAGTCAAACTCATTAGTTTGATCTACAGACATATCTACTGATTTATAAGTAACAGGTGCTTCTAATACACGTTTTGGTGCTGGCTTAGGAGTTCGTTTCAATACGACTCCAAAATGCTTTGGTTGCATTGTGGTGAGATTAGTCCCAACAGCAACGGAACCTAATAATGAGTTATTGTAGTTATAATGGCTCTTATAACTATCTACACACAAACTTGCTGCGACACTTTGAATTCGCTCAAATGACAAGGCAGCCATTGCACCTGAAGTATTCAAAATTACTTCAGGACGTGAACTAAGCTTAGGTGCAAATTTAACACCGGGTGCTTTCAAAAGACTTGTAATCTCATAAGACTTTCCTTGCTCAAAATCAGGATTATTAGAGTAATAAACAAATCCTTGCAGATTTTGAATACGTGCAAAAATTTCAAAGTGTCTGGCATTAATATCAATACCTTTATTTGCAAAAGTGTAGAAATAATTTTCGAGCCAGACTGTCTGTTTCTTCCGATAAACAAACTCAAAAGCTTTTGTATCTCGTACGCTCTTCTTACCTTCAGAAACAGTAATTGCAGTAATTGTCTTTGGGTTAACAATTAAGGAAGTCAGAGGCTGCGATGCCTCTACCCAGTCACCCTCTTTAACAATCAATAAATTCGCCGGTACGACCTTAGGAAATGCACAAGGTGGTAAAGTTTCCCTTGAAACGGTTGGGCAATCACCAGCAAAACTGCAGCCATTGCATAAAGTACAGCTTTTGTCAATTGGTTTGATACTAAGCGTTACAGCTTCGCCCAGTGGCTCAATATGAACATATCCATTGCGAGGTGCTACTAAAGCACAATCTTTTACTGAACCGTCAAGCAAACTACTAAATCGCTTTACACCATCATTGATAGCGGCACCTGCAGTACCACCCTGATTAACTAAGGAAATTGTTAACTGGGCTGATGGCTCACCAACTGCCTGTGCAGATTCAGTACCAACGAAATCACCAACTCTAGGGAAGGTTAATGATGAAAACTTTAAACCATAGCAGTGAGCACAAATACCATGCTCACTATGACAATCAAGTAAAATACGTACTGGAACACGCCTAAGATTCTGCTGTTCAATATACTGCACTGTCTTTTCTGTTGTAAGTTCAATCATCCTACCAGCTTCAGGATCATACATATGTGTTGAATACTTAAGATCACGACACTGTCTGTGCAACAGTAATGACTTGCTGCAAGGATCCATTTTATACCACAATGAGTAAGTACCATCGGATGTTGTAATTGATGGCATTGTCAATTTCTGAATTAATGAAACTGAATGCATTGTAAGCATCTTATCCTTTAATGTATTGCGTAACTTCATCATTGAAAGTTTATCTGCAACAGACAATACAGATCCAACCATAGAATTAACAGAGGCTTCCAATAAACTTCCATCTGCAAGCTGTAGTGAATGAAAACCGTTATTGCTCAAAAGTGTAGCGAAGCAATCATCAGTAATTTCCGTATTATCACCTTGCAAGCCAAGCAGCTCTAACGATTGCTTGTCATTTGGATCAATCATCTTACCAAGCAAATTATTCTCAAACCATATACGAGATGGAACTAAAGTGGTTCTTGAATCATCAAGCTGTGAGTATTTAACATCATACCACCAATTAGTCTTACCGCAATCATTCTCAACAATCTGCACACCGCTAGTCATATAAACACCTTTATGTGTAGCATAACCCGCCTGCGGTGTCTCATTCTGTGTTGATGCTAAACCTTGCTTAACACTGTAACTTGTCATGTGAACATCAAAAGAACTTAATCCATTTAAGAAATTATGTGTGACAGGTGTCTTCAATGAGCTAACCTTATCTTTCTGTAACTGCGGTAAGAAACCGCACATACGCATAATCTGATCAGCTTTACCCCTGGCTCCGGAATCGAGTAAAATAAATATATTATTATTTCTCTGAGTTTTACTCAGTTTATCCATGATTGTGTCCATGACATTTGCATGAACGCCTTTCATATACTCAGAATCCTTGTCCCCAGTTCCATTGTAGTACAGCGTCATAATTGCATCATTTTTATCATCCTCAGAGATTAATCCGTCATAGCAATCCTGCTCAATCTGAATTTTCAAGTCACTTGCTTTATCAAGACCCTGCTCACAAATATCAGTCAGATCTTTGTTATCAAGATCAATTAACTTTGGATCAGTAAGTTCCTCACAAGGATCTACAGGCTTAAGCATCATATCCTCTAGCGATAAAGAAATTCCAAATTTATCAGCATAGAAAAATCCAAGTTCAGTTAACACTTGCATCTTATCAATGCAATCATTTCCGATCTTTTTATTGATATCCATGCAAATATCAGCAATCTTAAAATATCTAAAATTACCGGTCTTTACATTACCACCGGATCTCCAAATACCATCATAAGCCATTTCACAGTACAAATTGTTTTTCAAGCCCTGAATCTGCAATGGATTGGTAAACTCTTCATCAGTCAAGCCATCAACAATGTAATTCAAATAAATGCGCCCTGCAGTACCAATGTATCTATGATCATTCACAGTAACGCATGCTAAATCGTAAGTATTGATCAATTCAGCTTTCAAATCGCTCTCAAGCTGCTCAATATTCTGATAATGATTAACATCTTTAGCAGAGAACTGTACATAAGTTGCGTTGTTTTTCAGCATCGTTGCACAATAAAGACCGAGAACAACATCCTGTGTATGCTTTAAGATTAAAGAGCTATCCTTTGGGTTGATGTAGTCAACAGCTGGGCTAAGTAATCTCAATGCTTCCTCTTTTGCTTCTTCTGACATTAAAGCCTGCAACCACATCTGATCGCCATCAAAATCGGCATTATAACCAGAACACACTAAAGTATGCACGTTGACGGTATTTTCAAGAACAATCTTAGGCAGGTATGCACGTATTGCATACTTATGCAATGATGGCTGCCGTCCAGAAAGAATAACTTGTGTTGGGAAATCGTTTCTTCCCTCAACAACATCATAAATTAACTTTGTAACAGTATCATAAGCCTGCTTACCATTGTAAGCAAAAGTCCCTATCAACTTTGAATCCCAGAATTTAATGAAACGTGCCTTATCACGCTTAGAGCACAGCAGCAAAGCTTGTACTAAATCATTTCTATTACGACTGGAATTACGTGAATTAAGCGAAATAGAGGCAAGTTGTCCAATCAAAATCGATTCATACATCTTGGTTGCCATTGTAATTGGCACACCAATTTCTGTTGGCTTCATTCTTGTATCATGCGCTGGTGTAATTGTTGTACGACCAGAACAGAAAACACGTTTCGACTGTACATTAGTTCTTAACTTACCGTGATCACCATTTTCATTGTCTGAACCGCTAAAATAAGTCTTGATATTCTTGTGCTTAGCTTCATCCTTTGTAGGCGTTGACTGTAATCCACAAAAACTTTTAATTCTGTCATAAACAGCATACATAGTTTCCACATTACGATTACGCTCTAAAGCGTCAACTGCAGAAATAATTCTTGCGTAATGCCAATCGAAATCAACATGTTCTGTCTGCTTGCTATTTGCAAACTTTGGTCTGTAGATCTGTGGCATTACAGGAAATGCACTAATGACGTAGTCTTCAAGAGTTTCAGATGCATTGAATGTTGAAACAAAATGGTACCAAGTAAGTCGATCCAAGTAACCGCTCTCATTTGATAAATCAACTTCAGATGGATCCTCAATATTATTTCTCTGTAACCAACCGTCACATGCACTCTTTGCAGCCTGCTCAAGATTTTTAGTATCCATATACTGGAACATCATAACAAGTGCATCCATTCCAGTAACAATATCTTCTGTAGCATCTACATCAGCAGGGCAATCTGCATAGTCTTCATTGTTTGCTGGTAACTTCGCTGTGCGATATAAATTAAACATAGGCACTTTAGAAGTAACCTCGCCTACAGCTAAAATACCCTGCATAATAAGTTCTGCAGTATCTTTATTGAACGTTTTAGAATTATTGGTTCTAATAAGCGAAAGAATACGTGAATTACAAATAAAATTAGGATGTACCAACTTCATATGTAAGTCAATCCAGCCCCATTTATTACGTGACTGATCTTTCTCCTCCAGTTTTCGAGAACTGCCCTTAAAAATCATTGCATTGTGTAAATTTTCTACACTATCAACTGGAACAACTGAAAACGAATGAATAAGATCATCTGTTAATGGTCTGAACTCAAATGTATGTTCATCAAGGTTTGTTTTAAAATCAACACCAAGACTTCTGTAGCAGGCAAGCATTGTAGCTTCATTGCTATTGTTACCAGATACATAATATGGTGCAGCTCCACCATCCTCAAATTCCTTACGGATATGACTTCTCTGTGCAATATCAGTTGACTGAAAACTGTAAATCTCCTGCAAAACATGTGTCGCATTGACACTCATTAAGCACCATGCTTCCATCTCACCAAAACTTTGCCCACCGTCTAATTTGGAACTTTGTCTTGGTTGCATGTATACCGGATCAACTGGAGCAGCCATACCAATTGCATGATATTTTTTCTTAACCATATGATGCAGTTTATACATTGAGATAGTACCCCAATGTATAGGACGCTTGAAAGGTTTACCAGTTCGACCATCAATAAAATAAGATGGTTTTACATTATGAACCTCTTTCATATCCAAAACAAACTGTAAATCATTTGGATTATAAGGTGAAACTGTTGATGTTGCATTTTCCTGACGTAAGCATTCAGACAGATCAACATCCAAGAACTGTGACAGATTCTGTCGTGATGGTACACCAAGTGGATTTAAAATAATCTGTAATCTAAAACCTGTCTCTGGATCAAAAGGCATTTGTTCTGCAGGCACAATCTTAGCGACAACACCTTTATTACCACAACGACCTGCAAGCTTATCTCCTATCTCAATTACATTTCTTTGTGCTAAAATTACTTCGGCTACTTCCTCATTGTTCTTATGAGTGAAACCTGCAAAGACAACCTGACCGCTTTGATTCATTTTAAGATATTTGTACTTCTGAATCGGTGTATCTTTTGTTTTGGAAATTAGCTCCTTTGCAATCACCGGATCACCTGGATTTAAATAAGTGCCTAATTTTGGAAGACCATTTCCCTCAAAGTACGAATACTCATGCTCATAAAGACCAAATTCCTCATGCTCTGTATCTGAAAATACTTTAGCTTCCAAAATAATTCTTGTAGTAAAAATGCTAGTAAGAACATCATCAAAAACAAGTTCATCACTAATTGTGATTGAATCATCAATGGTTGAACCTTCCCATGTCTTATAACCAACACGTAAATTCTTTGTTAAAGCTAACCCTTTTGACAGGTCAGCTTCAGAAATTTTCTGAATACCTGTGCTGAGGCAATCTTTATGCTTACGATCTTTCAAGCTGCAAGAATTGCTGTAACAAATAATATCATCCGGATGATAAATGTTATCTGGTACTGCATGAATATTATAAGTAAACAATGTATTGTCTGTTGTCTGCATACTGTATGGCACTTCAAAAGTAAAAGTCTTAACTGGACTGCTAAGATAGGATCCTAATTCTTTGTGAACTGACTTAAGTATCTCATCCATTGCAAGAATCTTGAAAGTTAAATGCATGGTGCCGTGTGAAGTGTGCTTAGAAACAAGCTCAATGTCACTTGATAAAATAGCATCCTTATGCTGCTCAAGCTCTGCATTATGTGCAACGCTTGATTTATAAAAATCTTCAAGTATTGTTTCTGCACGATAAAATCCATAATCCAGCATAGACTCACCACCACCGTTAACATATGGTCTTTCCATATGTGCCATAGGTGAGGCCTGTGACAGCTGATTACATCCCATAGTAATACGTTTACCATCAGAATGTCCAGGGAAAGGAATACAAGCATGCGAGATTGACATGCCAGAGTAAGGTGAGCACTCCTTATATGAAATGTTCTTCACATCAGTTGATACAATATCTCCGTTGTATCTTGCAGTAATATACTGCTTTGGATTACCGTCTTCATCTAAGAATGTCTCGTTCCATTCTGCAATATAACGATCAGTTTCTTCGATTGCAGTTAAATAAACTGGCTCTTCGCTGATAACTGTACCGTTCTCAACTTTTAAGTATGGTACTGTAATTAATCCAGACTCATTAAGTTTTGAATTCATTGTACGGTACTGTACAGATGCAAGTTTCTTTGATTCCGGAATGTCAAAAGGGTCAGTTCTTCCATGCTGATGATCCTGAATAGTAACAAGATTATCGTCAATATTCTTTAAATTAGCGATAGTGGATTTGTAATCCTTTGAAACAAACGACATTACATTACACATTTCTGACATTTGCCCAAGCTTTAAATCTGAAGAGCGTATCTGATCAATAAATGCATCAATCTTAATATCCTTATCATAGCTAACAATATACTCCTGAAGATTGGTGGATGAACCTTTTTCGCTGTAAGCCTTCTTCACTCTATGAATTACGCTGTCAAGATCAGAATCAATGATATCAAGCACACGTTTATCGAAAGGGTACAACACACGGTTAGTTAAATCAAATTCCTTATCATAAACATCAAGTCCTTTTAAATTACCAACCCATATATCGAAAATGGTGAAAATATCATCAAGAGATAATCCATCATCTTCAATGTCTCGTGTCAATGTTCTAACATTACCATCAAGATCCTTAACTTTTATGGAAGCAAGAGAAGAAGAATTTAATGTGTCAATATCAGAAAGACTAAGTACAGTATTTGCAGCCAGTTTGCATTCTGGAATATCCTCCAATAAAGTGTAGTTTAAAGCGCCAAACCAGTATCTAGCAAATCTATGCAGTGTAAATTCTGCATCATTGTAAATTACAGTGAGTTCAGGTAATTCAGTAGCATCCAGTTCACGTAAAAGCTGCGCTGATAATACAGTGCCAGCCTTTATTTTAACATTATTTGAAGAAGCATCTTTTGCCAAAACTTTGCCAGTTGCACGATAACTAAAACTCTGCATATACTGAATACGTTGATAAGAATGCTCACCCTTACTGAAATAATTTGTATTAAATAAGCTCTTCTTTATTTCAGTCAGCTTAGCACTGATTGTACCGCTATCTGCATTCTTAGCAGCTGATGCACCAAAGATGGCCGCGTATGTAGCCTGAATGCAATCATTTCTTGTAGCCACAGGAAAACCATGTTTGCACTCTGGTAATGTGTTTGGGCGACCATCAAAAATAGTAACAACAAAGTTATTGGTATACCCAAATTTTGCAACAAGTTCATCTTTACTCATACCTGTGATAGCGCGTAAAAATGTTGAAGGAGAAATCTCAATTGCATCTGAGACTCTTCCACGAAGCTTAAGCTCTGTCAAAAACTTCGTTTTGTCACGACAAAAACCAATAGCCTTAAAATTGGAAGATTGAATAATAGCCTTATCAATATCATTACTTTGGTTCACTTTTCGCATTGTATGTAATCCGGATGCCTTATCATAAGAATCAAGCATCTGCATGTAATTACCACGGATCATAAACCCAAGTTCCTGATAGACTGGTAATTTCAGCAAATTTAAACTAAATGTTACTGACTCAGTCGTCTCAATATTCTGCAGTAAACATCTTGCATACACTGGAACAAAGACAGTTCCAGTGTCATCTGACAGCTTATCCTGCAGATCAATATCCATTAACTGAAAACTGAGCTTAAGATCATCTGCAATCATTGTGGACTTGTTTTTAATTAAGTCTGGTAATTCTTTCTGTACCAAATTCGTAAAAACTTCACGTTGTTTGTCTTTCATGAAAGTGTTCCCTCCATTGATTTTAATACATCACACGAATAAATCTGTGCAAGAAACTTATTGAAAATATGTGCATCTTCAGTGAGTTGATGAGTTATTGCGTATTTCCACTGGCATAATACTGTGTCCAAATCTATGTCATAATTTCCTTCTTTGCACAAATAAAGTATCTGCTGATCTACTTTCTGTTCAGCTAAATTATTGAAATGTTTAACAATTTCAATGTTCCTTACAAATCCCAAAATATACCCCCACATTTGTATTATCTCCAGAAGCTAAAGGCACTTTTCGATCTTCGCTTAGATCATAATTTAAATCCGTTGATTCAACGCATCCAAATATCGCTGGAGAAAATTGAGCTTCAAAAGATAACAAATTAGCTTTAAATTTCTCATAATCATCAGCGCTAAATATATAATCTGGTGCACCATCAGCCTTAATGATTTTTCCATTATTAATTGTAAATGTAAACATAAACAAACCTCTCTAAAACATCATTTTCTGTGGAACTGCGCTATCAGTAGCATCAGAGTTGACAACAGCTTTGTCTGGTATAACAGATTGCAAACAAGTATTTACATTTTCTGAGACACTATCTTTTACATCCTGTGAATGCCATGTAGCCGTTACTGGCTTAATTTTTGAATAATCAATCGGTGTGAATAATGTAACACCAGCACAATGCACAGCAAATTTATAATCTTTTAATTTTTCAATTTCATTAATCTTAAGTGTCATAAAATCACCTCCTCTAGGTCAACTAAACTTTTGCTTGCCTTATCTAAATAAGGGTCCACATCAAATAGCTCATAAGATAAGATTTTTTCAAAACATTCAATGTAAACATTCAATGTTTCATTCACATTGTGATCATGTACAAATGATGACAATGCTTTCTTTTTACAAGTATCAAAAATAATATCAACCAGCTCAGTCACAGTAATTAGATCAAGCTCAATACTAATTGACTCGCTCCATTTCTGTGCAGTAGAAGAATCAATAAACTGAAACCAATTTGGCACTTTAGCATACAATGAAATAAAATCATTCCAATTCAAGCTTGATCTCAAAATCTGGATTGCAATAGCTGATTGCAATGTTAGCTCAACTTGATCACTTAACAGAATTGTACAGTCTTGCTTAATTTTCGTTGTATCATAAAATTTGCTATGAATTAATTTCATAGCAAATCCTTTCAAAGCTGTAATATTTTTATCCTCTGATAAATTAAGTGCAGCTAACGCTACAATCCCACTATTTGCCACATCCAGATTATTCAGATCATTTTCAAGAACGGAAGCAAGTTCCTTATCTTTATTAGTATCTAAAGCTTTTTTGAAATCATGTAATAACTTTCGATGCTCTAAAATGATGAAAGCCTGTTTTTCACGCAATGCATCATCTTTAGAATCTTTAACCTTTTTCAGCAAGGTAGGCATATTTATCTGTTGTCCGCCTAACTCTAAAGCAACATCGGTAAATGAAGTTAATGACATTGAATCAATCAATTATGATTCCCTCTCTTCTCAATTCTTCTAATCGCTCTCCATGTATCAGAATATTGACAGCTCCAGCATTTTTTTCAAAATAAACCTCTTTTCCTTCGTACAACTCATTATCAATTAAAATGCGTGGATTGAAGGAATTAATATACTCAGCCTTACAATCGTCATCAGTTGTAATTGGATCAATGCGGATTCGTACGGATTTAAACACACGCTTTTGCTCTGTTTTAATATCAGTTATTATTCCTTTGTATACCTTGAAAGCCCAGTAACCAAATTTTAAAGCAAGCTGTCTGTTTGAGTACTGATCATGTTGAACGCCAACCCAGGTTAAATCATTTACTTCAATAGCACACCCATCTGATGGCATATCCTTTCCAGCACGTGCAATAGGTGCCATAACGTGCAAAGGAAGCCAATCCTTGAATTCTTCAAAGGTATCTGGAATCTCTGTCCATGAATGCAATTCATGCGGTACAGTTTCAAATCCTTCCATGGCTAGATGATTAAACATCTTTTGCAATGTATTCTCTAAACCTTCAGCAGCAAAAACAGCGGTATGAAGATACTTATAGTCTTCTTTAGCATGCTCAGTTCTAAGCATGCTAATGGCTGACGATTTACTAGTTTTGTACCTGTTAACATCATATTTATCACGCAAATACTGAAGCTTGTCCTTATCAACATAACTCTCTCCAGTAATACGTAACTTTTCAATATCATTATAATTAGAAATTGATCTTGGCATAATTTTTGATGAACCAGTCATATAATCCAAACTGTTAGCAGCACCTCTGCCACGACTAAGTGAAATTAAAAGATCTCCTTTGTAGTAAAGCATCTTTGTATTCACACCATCTGTTTTCAATGATGCCATAAAATCAAGTTTATTGCTTCTAAGCATCTGAAAGTAAGGCCACGCATCCTCTATTTTTGTAACAGAGCTCATACTTAAGCTCTTATCGTCGTTTAGTGCTGTAACCATATCATCGTAATCATCTGAAGAATTAAATGTTACAGGCGTAATATCAAAAGAATGCAATAAATTGTATGGCACTGGATCATCATCATAAGTTTGTGTTGCATACATTGAACCTGGAAAATTCTCGCGAAAAGCAGATTCAAATGCATCATAATCTTTGTCAGTCACAACCGGATCCCCAATACGATATGCATACCGTATCAAAGCGAATGCATCTTCAAAGTGATGCGCATCTAATAAACTTTTTACTGCACTGGATAAATCTGCCATCGTGTTTCCTCCGATAAATTAATGTAATTGTTTAAATGTAAGCGTGTAACTATATTCAAAATAAACTCTGCATGCTCTGCAGAGTTTGGTATAATCTGTGCTATGTTAAGTGGTTGTAATACTAAATTTAGTATTGTATCATCATGCCTGTAAGTAATCACATACTGAAGCATCGGGCGTAAACAAGCAATACAATTAAGGACATGATAAGTTTCAGTATCACAACCGGTTAAATCTATTCGAGATAACTGATCGGCTAAAAAAGCTTCGATCTTTTTTGCATAATTTAAATCCCACTTATCAATAACCCAATCTTCTTTAGTTGGGAATTGCTTTAAATTTGAAGTTAGTGGACTTAAGGATTTGTCAGAGCTACCAATAGCAATTACATCCTTAGAAAAAATCTGTGATTCATTACAAATTACAAGTAGTGAATAAAATTGAGAATCAGTTCCCATCCAATCAATGAAATAATAATCAAGTGCCCCTGATATTAGTTTCTTACGAAGAATTATTAAAACTCCGAATGATCTAACGAATTCAAAAATAATATCTTTCATATTTCTCGACCCAAAAGGTACATAATGTTTTACCATCATGTACCTTACTTAATTAATTTTCAGTAACATTTTCAACAGAATTAGACTCATATTGATTATCTTGCTGAGTATCCTGCTGAGTATCTTGTGAATTTTGATCGCTCTGATCTTCTGAATCATCCTGAGATTGTGATGAATTAGTGTCAGATGATGTATCTTCAGGTTTATGTGTAGGCTTCGTAGTAGGTTTATGTGTAGGTTTCACAGGCTTTGTTGAAGGTTTTGTTGAAGGTTTTTGTGTAGGTGTACTTGGAGTTTGTGAAGGTTTCGGCACAGGTTTACTGTAGGAATTTTGCCTAGAACTGGAATTATTAATACTAGTACCTGAAGAATTATCTGTATTTTGTGATTGCACTGAATCATTCGTAACTTGCGCATCACTTTTAACCTTCTTTTGTTGCACTTTTACTTTCTTATAAAGTTTTTTAACTTCCTTACCGTTACACAAATTATTCTGAATATCCCGCCACACATACTTTGGATAAGATGCACCCCATAAACCATCTGTAGGCTTATTGTCATCTCGACCGACATAAACAGCAACTGAATAATAAGGTGTAACACCACAAAACCAAGCGAAATGCTGATTATTAGTTGTTCCTGTTTTACAAGCAATTGGCATCTTCTTATTATCTGGTAATTTTAAACCTGCTGCTGTACCTGTGTTTGCAACACCAGTTAAAATATCGAGCATCTGATTTACAGCATCACTGGAATAAACTCTTGATGGTGCTTCCTTTTCATAAACACTCTTACCAGAACTATCTTGAATATCCTTTATGCAATCAGGTTCCCTAAAGAAACCATCATATGCCAATGTTGCGTAACCTGAAGCCATCTGCACAGTAGTCACACCGTAATACAAACCACCTAATGCAGCCGGCTTATAATAATCATTTGGCGTAATTTTATTAAAATGCATTGATTGCGCAAAACTTAAACCAACTCTTGGTGTAATCTCGCTAAAGAGTCTCCATGCCACAACATTCTTAGATTTCTCAACAGCTTTACGTAAAGTGATCTTATCAGCGTAAGAATTATCTGAATTCTTTGGACCATCTTTTATTGGGGAGTCATCAACAATGCTATCTGGAGTGTAACCTTTCTGCAAAGCTGGTGTGTACACTATTAAAGGTTTTATAGTACTTCCAGGCTGTTGATATGCCTGGAAAGCTCTGTTCAAAGAGTAATAGGAGCTATTCTGTGACCTTCCTCCAACACAAGCAATCACTTTACCTGTAGAATTATCAATCACAGTTGCAGCGCCTTGCATACTGTAAATGCCATTTTTATCCTTTGATTTAAAATCTTTTAACTCTTTATCAAGTGCTTTCTGTGCACTATTCTGAACTGACAAGTCTAAAGTTGTATAAACACTAAATCCGCCAGTATACAACAAATGCTCAGCATCCTTATAGGCATCAGCATATTCTTCCTGATAATCATCATAATCAGGTTGTGAATCAAAATTATACCTAAAATGGAATCCAGCACTTTTCATAAGACTCTCAGTAGCACACTTAACCGCAAAAGAACTTTCATAGTTATAGAAATCACTTGCTTCAGGAACCAATGTGACTTTTACATTTACAGCCTTCAAATACTCAGCTCGTTTCAAATACCCCTGATCATACATTTCTTTCAAAATAATGTTTCTACGTTTGATAGTATGGTCCATATTGGTTCTTGGATTATAATACGTTGGGTTATTAGGAATTGCACATAAAAAAGCAATCTCAGTTTCAGACAATTCATCAACTGATTTTCCAAAATATCCATAGGATGCAGCGCCAATACCATAATAATTATTTGCGAAATTGATGTTATTAATATAATACTCAAGAATCTGCTTCTTTGAGTACTTCCGCTCCAAAAACAGCGCAGTCAAAATCTCTTTGAACTTACGTGTATACGATTTATCAAAGCCAATGTTTTCAGAGAAAACATTTCGAACTAATTGTTGCGTGATTGTACTACCACCACGTGTAATACTACCGCCCTTTAAGCGTAACAAAGCGGCTTTAACTGTTGAGCCCCAATCAACACCATGATGCTGATAAAATCTCTTGTCCTCAATTGCAACAAAAGCATGCATAACATCTTTGGGTAATTGATCATAAGTCACATAGGTACTGTCAGCACTTAAGCGTAATTTTGTAATTTCAGTACCATCAGATGCATAAATATGGCTTGTGTTATCTGGGTAAAAAGTAGAAGCCGATGAACCTCGAACTAATTCATCGGCTTCTGAAACATACTGTTTAAACACTGGTGTAAACTTGTATGCAAGAACTCCAATAGCACAGATAGCAGCAATCAAGGCAATAATCATAATAACTCGAAATACCTTGAAAACTGTTCGAAAAAATTTTGCTAAATACATTCTTAGCATAGTCACCCCTAGATTCTAAAAATCTTCAAACGAATTAATGGCTGGTTCTTTGCAATGTAAGAAGAAAGTCCAACACTTCTTATTACAAATTTCAATGAGTACTGGGCTTCCAGTCTGCTAACATCCAAAGAAGAAATTACCTTCAGACCGAATTTACTTTCAATGTTCTCAACAGGAATGATCTTGATACCAAAACCATTTGGAAGTTTAATACCAACACCTGTATCAACAGTCAGCTCTTCGTCTTCTTTGAGCTGTACCTCAAACCGAATATCCCATGGAAGTGGTTTTCCGTCTTTGTAGATATGACTGTTATACAACTCAATCAGACCTTTATTATTAATAGGAGCCTTTACATTTGGACTCTCAACAGTTAATTCAATACCATCTTTACTTTCCTCTGGTGTAAGTTCCTCAGGCAGTAAATGTGTTGCTTTCTCTAAATGTGGTCTACTTGCAAACTGCAAGCCTGAATTGTCAAAATGCTCTGAACCAGGGACAAAAGTGTCCTTAGGTTCCGCTGGTTCCTCAACTGACTTCTCAGCTGGCTCTTCTGTAAACTCTTCTGTATACCCATCAGCTGGCTTCTCAGCTGACTCTTCCGTAGGCTCTTCAGCTGGCTCTTCAGTTGACCCTTCTGCCGGTTCTTCTACAGGCTCATTTGCAGTATCTTCTTTTCCAATTGGTTCCAAATCTTCAGAAACCTGCTCTGGCTCTTCCTTCGGTACATCAGGCTTTTCCTCTTTAACTGCCTGCATACCAATTGCAGTCGCATCTGAATCTGGCATTATCTCTTTAGTTGCTTTAAAAAGCATATCCTGATAGTTGTTTTCGTTGACAGATGGATCCGCAAATAGATCATCAATACTAGGTGTTTCTATGCCCTGAACATCAGCACCAATAAACTGCATACCGCTGGTTGTATCATCCTTCTTAACCTCAGCCACAGATTCCTGCACAAGTTTCTTTCGCATACGTGTACTCTTAATTGGTTCTTCGGAATCCATCTTAATTTCTGGTTTCTTCTCAGTAGAAGTAACCTCGCTACTTTTATGAACTTCTTCAGCTGCAGCTTCTTCCTTGATGAAATCGTCACCAGTATCTGAGAGAGCTTTATCGAATGATTTTAAAAGCTCTTTATCAGCTAGTGCGGTATCCATAGACTGCAATAACTCATCATCTGTTAATTCTGCAGAATCATTCTTTTTTTGCTTTAATTCTGCATTACTTGGTTTATTTGCTTTTTGTGCCGGTTTCTTGATAGATTTCTTTTTTGAACCTTTAATTCCAGGCTGTTTTGTGTTATTCTGCTTCTTCTTAGTAGTAAAATCATCTTCATGATCAGGTGTGCCTTTTTTCTTTTTAGGCCAAAGTAAAATTGCAAGAACTGCAACAACTACAATTGCGATAAAAATAATATAATCCATTTTTAAATATAGGAATAATCCTATCTCCTTTCATTTACTTATTTAGACTGAACAAGATAAAGAACAGCTAAAAGTCGACCAGTTATCTCTGCAGCTGCTTCCTCTGTAGCGCAAACAACAGATAATGATGTTACCAGTTTATCCTTTGTGACAAAAGCAATAATGCCAGATGAGTGACTATTATACTCATTACACCTTGTAATGAAATCCATTGCATTATTGCAGAATTTAATAACCCTAAATGTTAACAAATCAGCTGTATCAGCCTTAGACACAGACACTGTAATAGTTTCTGCGTCAATTGTTTCATTGAAAATAACTGTTTTAAAGCCATCTGCATCTTTCACAATTGCATCTTGTTTAGCAAGTAGCTGTGAAAAATAATCATTCTTCATTATTTGAATCCTCCTGATCTTTAAAGAAATCATCTAACTCTTGCACAACCTTATTAGCAGTATCATCTGGAAGATCACGTTTATCGCAATCCAATACTCTGTCAGCGTTTGGATCACCACCCATAAGATAGGTGACTTTTCTGCCAAGTGTACTTTTCTTGACATCATTGAGTTTGGCTGTTGCTGAATCCTGTATGTTGTCTAATGTTTCTGTTAGACTATCGGCAGTTTCGGTTACTTTTTCTTTAAATGTACTAAATGCTCGTTTAATATTCATCTGATTACTCTCCCTGTATCTCGCTAAATCCTTCATACAGGATAAGGACATCAAAATAATCAGTTGTACAGACACTTTTACAAATACGAACTCTGCCATTCACGCTCTCACCATCTTCATTAAGGAAAGATGTAACTTTTGAGTTGAGCCACACATCTAAGTTCTGATCATACGAGTATGACTGTATTAAATACATGTGATCATCAATAATTGAAAGTACAGTCTTTCGAAAAGGTTTAATATCTGCATCAACTTTTTTGTACTGTATCTGTGAAATTTTTCTCATAAAATCCTCCTAACATAATCCTAAATAAGCTGCATACCCTATGCAAACGAGATAAGATGCCATTCGAGTATACAATGCAGCTAATCCATTAGCCTTACATAAATTAAAGCACCAGCGATTAGGCATAGGGTAAAGAAGCTGCTCACCTTTCTTATTAACAGTATCAATAAGAAGATGTGAAGCATAACCAATGCAGAAAGCTAGAGCCAGGTTTTTGAAAATTAAGTAAGCACTAAAGGATGCTATAAGTAACGCCAGCACAGAATGTGTAAAACCTCTGTGCGGCTGTGTACCTCCAAAAATACTAAACCCGATTAAAATAGCTAAGCCAAGCAAATTAACAGCTATTCCGGAACCATCGATACTCTCAATGACCGTACTTCCAGTTAAAGCTGCTTGACCTACAAAGAAGCATACGATACAAATAAAAGCTGCAGTTATTTTATGTATAATTGGTGCAACTTTTCCTCCAGTATCAATATCTGGAAGAATACCGGCAAATGCCCCAACTGCAGCTGTTGCAATCAAAGCTGTTGGCTCTGTTGGCCGAATCACAACTAAAGCTGTGGCAGCTCCTAGAGCTGCATGAGTTTGTCCATCCATTTAAACCTCCTGTGTAATACAATTTATTTTTGCAAGAGCAAATAAAGTGTCATGTATATTCTGAGTATTAAACTCGAGTCCTGACTCAAACAAATGTGCAATTGTAGCATTTGTTAAGTCTAATGCAAAATGTTTATTGTAGGATCCAGCGACCCAGTATACTTTACAAAAATAAGAAAAAGGAATTGCCTTATTGTTAAAAGCCTTATAATAATCAAACAATTTTGATATCTCAGACTCTTTAGTGGTATGTGATGCTGGAACTTCCTTGATTACTTCCTTAACCACTTCTTTAACTATGGGTACCTCTTTAACAACAGGAACTTTCACATATACAACTACCGGCTCAACATTTTTATGTGTTTCAGAAGTACTGGCTTCACCTTCACTTGAAGTAATTGCATTTGTTTTTGATACAGCTAAATCACAGGATTTAGCCGACACCAAATTATGAGTTGCTTCCGGCTCATTATCCTGCAATTGTCCTTCGCTCTCTAACTTTCTTGCCAGCTTGAAGCAAGCAATAGCTGTCTTTAAACTGCACTTGAGCAATTTAGCTAATTTACCGATAATTGTATGTGAATCCGTATCATGAGATTTCTGCACTGGAATATTTTCCTGAGCAAGTAATCTCTCCTGATCATACCAATCCGGAGTAGTTCCTTCTGGCTCTGCAACTTTTGGTTTTTCAAGATGCACATAAACATTACGAAGTTGCTCAGATTTACTAAACTGATTAGTGATTTTTGCGTTTCTTGTTACCTTGAGATCTTTGGATGCAATTGGTTTACTTCCATCAGTGCTAAAAGCAATACTCGCTGGTATAACATCAGCAACTCCCTTATACCCGATAGGTGTTACATTATCTGAAGTTGCACGTTCTAATGTTCTTGCTACCTTTGCTGACTTAATGCAGGCATTAGCTGTTTTCAAATCACATCCAAGAATACTTGCTATTTTTGGCATACTGACGCCACTGCAGAAAAGCTCTAAAGCATCTCTCTGTCGCCCTGAAAAGAAATCTTTGTTAGGATCAAACCCTGTAGCAGCGACTCTCTCCTGAAATCGTTTAATTTCATCCGTATCAGGTTTTGCATTTGACATTTTAGTAAAGCATCCCTTACACAGCTCTCCAGCCATATCTTTCTCAACCGACTTTCCGCAGCATTTACATTTTCTCTCAGCATGCTCTTTCCAATATTCGCGCCATTCATCATTTGTAGCCCACATAATATTTGCAGGATCTAAGCCATGTGAAGCATCTTTTATAAAAGCAAGAGGCTTTTGCTCACAATTTGGAACAAAAGCCTCTGCATATGCCTGAGTTAAACTGTAATACTTCTTTTCAGCACTGTTGTAAAATTTCCCATGCCCATTTTTATCAGCCTTCACTGTTACCTCTCTAAAGCCGTTCTTCCCAGCTTTAAAAACTTTTGCATCAGGCGTAATATAAACACCTGATAAACTACACTGTCGTGCGTCCTTCGGCAATTCCGTAATCATAATAATCCTCCTTAAACTCAAAAAGAGAACAAAGCTATTACACTCTGTCCTCTTGACTTAATTTCATATAAATTTAATATATTCATGCTTTTGGTTCTGAATTTACTGTAATTGTAGTAAAGATTAACAATCCGTAAGCTATAACTGCTTAAAGATCAGACATATTATCATTTCTAAATTCGACATAATCATTTTCTAAACAATTCAGATCTCTGTCATAACATTTACTTTCTTAAAGAGAGGAGCATTCACTATACGCTGCTTTTACCTGACCATCTGTAACCACAGGAGATTCATTGCTTCGATAAAGTTGCAATGCCGTTACTGCAAACATAAAACTGGTTGTAATTATAAGAATCCCAAATGGGGCTAAAACTACCGTAGGTATAAGAGCCAGTCCAACAATTAGTGTGACAACTGCGCACACTATCAATATAATAACTTCAATACTCATATGTATCACCTTTCTGTAATAAAAAGAAGACGGAGCTTTTATACTCCGTCTTCTTTACAAGTTGTATTTATTTTGTAGATAAGCTAGATGCTGGCAAGCATAAATATACATATTGTCAATCTTTCCGGCATCCGCATAATCTATGATTGATGCAAATCAATCATTTATAACTGCAATGGCTTTGGATCGCGATTCAAACTTTCCTGCATTTGCATAAAAGCATCATCGATGCTCTTATAAATATCATGTGCATTGTGTATAGCCTTAACCGTAGTTCTTACACCACTTCCATAGCGACTTCCAGTTTCCCAATTCGTAATAGTATCAGCCATGTTATTTAATTCAGCAGACTTATCAAATTTAAAAGTTGTAGTGTCAAGTAATTCTGCCAAATATCTAATATCATGTGTCTTTTTGTAGCTAACGCCATGCTCTGATAGAATAAATTTTAAAATAAACTCAATAGCCTGCTGTGTATCAAAACAGGCTGAGTCTAAAAATGCATCATCATCAGCAACATGCTGCAAAGAAAGAGAGGCTTTCCAAATTGAAACCTTAGATCTATCATACAATGTGCTCATAAACAATTACCCCCCTATTTAAGACATCATCTTTAACAACAGTATCATCTAAATCCTGATAATTTATAACGTCAGCGTTACCTTCTGTAATTGAAGAAATAAGACTGCGTAATTTACATGTAAAAGGTTTAAGAATACCATCCTCTGTGTAACAATCTTCTGTCCAATCAATACAAAGATCAAGGTCACTGAAAGGATGGCAGTCGTATCTAACGCTGCTACCAAAAACAATTATTGACTTGACATGTGAGTCTGCTTTAGCGTTATCTACTATACTTTTTACAATTTTTTGTTTTAATGGATGTATTTTTTGAACATTCATAAAAGAATCTAATGGAACGACTGGGTTGAAATTCCAATCTTTAGATTTTCGCTTTTCTAAATATTCGTCTGTTGTCATTATAATTCCTCCAAAATACTACCTTTAACTATCTAAAACTGCAATGGCTTTGGTTCATCAGATTCATCATTATTTTCAGTCAAATATAATACAAGACGTTTTTCTAGCTCCTTGTAAATTTCGAGAGCATCAGTTAATTGTGAAATTGTTGCCGCAAAAGAATCTTTGTATTCAGCGCTAGACTCCCAGTAGGTCAAAGTATCAGCCATCATGCGAAGATCTTTATACTCAGACCACCCAGCGTTAATGTACTCACCATACAGTTTCGAAATAGAGTGTTCATAAGAATAACGAAATCCATTCAACTCAATAGAACATTTAATCACTTTCTCAATAGCTTGCTGAATATGATAGCAACAAATATCCAGATATAGCTCATCATTCACTTTTTGCATACAAATAACAGTATCATAGTCTTTTCTGGCTTTCTCTAATAAAAGGCACATTATGAAACCTCCTTAATAAGTGAACGCCTCCACCGGCAATAAGAAATCTGAATATCAGAAAGTGTTAAATCTGAATATGTGAAACATCACGTGTATCAGAAACATAAGTTTGCTTCACAGCCTCTAAAACTGAATCGAGAAATTTAGGCACTTCACACAATGCTTTGGTTATTTTACGTGATTCCAAGCGATAATTCTTGATATATCTTGTCTTAGCTTCCCATTGCGTAAACATCTCACTATGATCGTCTACGTAATCAGTAACTCCTATATCAATATCATCATCTTTACATTTGAGAATTAGCTGTTCAATATCATGCGTTCGTGGATACTCTACACCGAAGCACTCCATACCATATTTAATCCCAAGCTCTACTGCCTGTTGTAGATGATAACCGATATAATTTAGATAAATTTCGTCACCTTTAGAGCTGTTAAAAATCATTTTAGCAACTTCTACATTTTGGTACGCTTTATCAAGTAGTGTTTCATCTTCCATCTTGATTCCTTTCTGCAACAACTACGCAATGTTTCTTTATTTCATTATACAATCTAGTATCAACGGTATAATTAGTCCATACATCAAACTCATATGGCAAATATTTTGTAATAAGATGATCAACACACTGATCCAAAGTAATATAGACATCCACATCACTCCCAGTATGACAACTAGTTGTTATAGAAGATCCAAAAATTTCAACTTTTAATACATGAGTCATGTCTAAATTGTCAAGCAAAGCTTTCACTTTCTTCTGTTGTATTGGATGTATCTTATCACAATTCAAAAACGGATCTGAAATAAAAACTTTCCACATAATCTCTCCAATTATAGCCTAACAGTGCAGTAACTATTGTGAAACTGTTCACTCCTATTTTAGCATATTGCAAATGAAAAGAAAACAATTTCGCTAAAGACAATGAATTAAATTAGCTGTCAGCCGTTAAACTGAACAACCTAAAATCTGCACGCGTTGCATCCTAGTGATGCCTCGCTAAATTTGGCATTGCAATGCCAAGATTTTTTGATAATGCATAGGCACACAGTACTGGGATTCGCTTGTTTCCATCTTCCCAGTCATTTACAGTGTCCAATGAAACCTGGCAAATACTGCTAATCTGCTCTGCTGTTCTCCCATATAACTTGCAAATCGCTAACAGATCTTTGCTAAGATGTGAGTAATCTGGTGCATACTCAATCCGTGTTGAAGTCATAGCATTTAAACCTCCTAGTTTTCTGGACAATGCGCTATGACTTAATTTCGCACTCATGATGCAAGCTGGAGAACAGCTCCAGCATCTGTTAAAATTAACAGCGGCTCAGCACCATAAACATGTTCTGCTAATGGAACAGTTAACTGTGTCTTATTTTCATTAGACATAGTTAACTGAAGCGTAGTTTTATTACTTCTAACATGTATAATACTGCAATCTGAAAAATTATCTGAAACAATACCCTGTTCGCAGTAACCTTTAAGATTACGCAACCAGGCACTATCTGCTTTATGCAACGTCATAAAAATATTACTATCGTATTTAGAAAAAGCATCTAAAATCTCAAAATAATCATGAGATGATATCATCTCAAAAAGCAGATGTTCAAAAGCTAATCGCTGTATAAAGTATGGTCTATACCCAGAAGCAAGAATGCAACCAACTGTCAATAAAAGTGAACCAATTGACAAAAGGTAAGATGCTAAATACGCATAAACTAATGTCATACTTTCGAACTGATTAAGCAATGGGCGTAATACACGCATTGTGCAGAATGAGATACATGTCAATACTAGCAGGATGCCAGAATCGCCACGCAGAAAATTCTTATAATACTGAAAACATGTTTCTGATTTGAGCCGCTTAATATGCTCAATGTCCTTTGTAAAATCTCTTTTGTTTCTCTGATCAATAAATTTCATAGCAATACCACCCTTTCTGTAATAAACAAATATAATGTTTTATAGCAAGAATGGTAGCCAACCAATGGTTTCAATTTTCTTAGAATCTGAGTAACTTAGCAGCAATTGCATCGTACTCTTTCTTTGTTTTTGGATGCAAAACAAATGGTATCACAGAATCATAAGTATAAATAATTAATGCTGACTTCAACATCTTATACTCTTGTAGTTTCTGTAGATCTATAATGTTCACTTGATCTTTTGTCCTAAAGTAAATTGTGCTGAAAGAAATTCTTAAATTACACGAAATAATGTCAGAATTTTTAAAATCAGCATCTACTTTATTCAGTAGCAAAGAACTGGAGATTAAGTAGCGAACTAAGCCTGTACTTGAACGAAAAATCTTTGGAAATAATTTATAAATACAAAAACAAAATACAAGAATGCAAACAAGCGAAATAGTTAAAATAATAAATTGATCTGGCAATACATTTAAAAAAGTAGCATAAATCACATAAGCACAAAATGCTGTTAAACCAAGTAATACAATTATAGTGACTATACACCAAATATTAATACCAAATACAAAATGTCTCCAAACATACATACTACGTATACTAAATGATCTTGTGTACTTAGCGTAAGGATCCCGCTTTGATTTCAGCGCACACATAAATTTATGTGTGCGCTTGTATGAAGAGTCATCAATCGTAATAATACTAATAACAAAATTAAAAATGACGAACAGAATTCCAGTACTTACAAATACAATAGTTGCAACATGAAGCCACTGTACCCTTGCTGAATTAACATAACAATACTGATAAATAGCATAAAAATAAATGCCCGCTAATACAAATAAAACTTCTGAAATATCAGCAAGTTTTGTAAGATAAAATTCTTTCTTCATATAACTCCTTTATGCAAGTTCCAAACCATCAGAAGTGTATTTCATTAACGAATAGCTTAATACTTCCTGGAATATCACCTGTGTATCATTTACTTCTTTTATCATATTAAGAAGGCTATTGCGTGCCTCCTCATATACTTTTCCATTTGATTTCTCATAAGCTTGCATCGGTAAAACTAAAATTTCGTGTATACTACTTGGTAAAATCCAATAATCACCGAAGCGTTTGTGTATATCATTCAAATAATCGTTGTCAAGCAACACGGCTGCGCCATCCATATTAGAATTATTTGTAACGACATATAGCTGAGCATCATCTGGTGTAATAGGACAATCTTTAGCATACTGAGCCAGAACATCCTTCATTGAAATAATCTGCCACTCTTGCTTTACTGAAACACGAGATTTCAAAGCTTTCCAATCGGGTAAGCCCCAGCTTTTAAGTAAAGAAGAGGATATCGCTACTGACAATGTTGCATCTTTCCTAGCAAGCTTATAGACAACTTGCATATTCATGTCAAATAAATTCTCTGAAATTGGTATGCTAAACTCCTGTCTTCTGAGTCTGAATTGCAGGTTTTCTGGTATACCGTTTGAAAGATTCTTAATAATCTTATTAGCAGCAAGATCATCATTATTACCGCTTTCCAATATTTGCTTTATCTGGACGGCTGAAAGATTATCATGGTACCCTACTTGTAACTTAAGTGTCGGTACTGGTTTCCTAGATTCCTTAGCATACTCTAAAGTTGCAACATCAAGAAAAATCATACCTTGATCAACTACCAAGCCTGCATCTGTTAACTCCTTTGAATACATTTCAATTGTTTTGTACATTTTTAATTTATCCTCCATTCTGCCTTTATTGGCAAAAAAGAAAATAAAAGAAAAGAAATGCTTAGCTGTTGCACTAAGCATTCCTGAAAATTAATGAGATCCACTAGAATCATAAGCATCCTTTGCAGACGGTGCTTTTCCAGTTGATGGAGCATCTGAACCACCTGCAAAGTCATAAACAAGTACATCACCAGTATCAAGAGGAATCACTTCTCCTGTAGTGGTCATCTTTGAAGTAACACAGTTTTCATTAGAAAACTGATTACAACCTCCTTTTACATACTTTGTTTCCTTATCAGTCTTTATTGGATATCTCTGTTCGACACTGTATCTTAGCGTCTGATGTGTATCAGATGAAATTTCTGGATTAAAGTTTATGACCAGATGTCCACCTTTCAACCAACACTCCTCAGACCCATCAAAACCATTTTTTATCTGGCTCTTTACAGTATCCCATGATTTTTGTGTAACATAAACATCGGAAGGCAAATAGTACTCGCCATACCATGTCTGCACACTCTTTGCTACCTGATCCTTTGACAGTTCACTAGTCAATGTCTCATAATCTGTGCCAACATAAGCCTGTGGATTGTCCGAAACTGCCTGCAGAATATTATACATCTTTGAGTTGAACTCAAACTTCTTGTCTGACTCTAATGAAAGAGGCTGCCCAAGATGAGCAGATTGATGCGTATTACCATTGATTATACGCATTGCTGAAGTAAGATTTGTTTCCTCAAAAGTGTATTGTTTCTGCTTTTTCCCAACATTAGATGTATGCAATGTATCATTCGTAAAGTCACGAAGACTCTTGCTTACATCCCACTCATCATCAGCAAGGCACAGAGATTTTGCATTTAACTTATCCTGTTTACTGCCAACTTTAATAAGTGTTTGTCTGGTGTTATTAACAGTCTCGCTGTAGTACACATTAACTTGAGCACGAGTATTGATATTTGAGCTAAATGAACCATCCTGTTGCAAATACTCACCCTTATCATTTACAAAGTAAAAAGTAGGTTTAAAAGATACTTTATCTGTCAAATTGTAGTAAGGTCCAACAGTTGTCATCTTGTAACGAATTTTGTAACCTAAGCCAAGCGTACCGACACTCTTTCCTGCAGGATTACTTGATCCAAACACAGGTGCAGTATACAAGGAACCCCAAGGTCCTAAAAATCCAAACTCATTAGAGACACCAGAATGATAAGCGTTTCCAGTTAACGCAGATAGGTATTTCTTTGAATCTTTATCATACTTTCTAAATACTGGCTGCCAAGCTGGATAATCCGTAACATCAGTAATCTGGAAACTAGAAATTCGTCCAGTTACTGTGTCTGTCTCTTCCATCCAAGCAACATAATCACGCTCATTCTGAGCATTGTAACGTCCCTTATCACTGTCTGTGAGTTTGTCATCAACAAGTGCATCATTTGTATACTCATTCTCGAAAATACGTCCTGTATCATTTCCATTAAAACCTGGCTGGTTATTAGGTCGATCAGCTTTAGTTCTAGTGGAATCAGGATTTTTATCCGCATTAAGTGCAATAGATCTAAAGCGAATTGTTGCGCTCTCCATCTCAGTCGCCCAAGATGGTACGAAAAATGTTTGATTAATAGTGCCCTTAATATTACCATTATCATCAATCATCTCAAGACGAATCCAGGTATTAGCATAGTAATACCGGTCATCAGTATGCATATTTCCATCCTGTACTGTCTTTACAACCATTTGTACAGGGAATGGGAATTTTACCTGTGTGTATGGCATACCATACTTATCAAGTGCTAAATAACGCACATAATTCTGGTAACCGTAACCATCCATATCGGAAGCATTATCTTCTACGCTAATTGTCATCGTGTACTCTCGATCAAGCTGAATATTGTGTAAACTCTGCTCTTGTGAATGTTTAACTGACTGATCCCAGTCATAAATAGGATACAGAGGATCACCAGTGCTATTAGTACCTTTGTTGTTATAATCCAGATTTATTTGACTTCGATTGACTGTGGGTGTGTAAACCTCAACGTCATCGTCACCATCATCTGCAATCTTTGTCTTGATCATCTCCTGCGTGTAATACTTATTTGTAGGAATTACCTGTATCTGCTTGTAATAAGCAATTGAACAGGTTTCATGATGACCATTATTCGTGTATGGTTCAACTGTAATACCATTTGGCGTTGTGTTCGCTAAATCAAATAATCCTGCGACTGTCTGCTCAGCTTCTGGTGGAAATGTTGGAATATCAACCATCTCTTGTAATCCAGATGAACCATCTGATAAAACAAATGTCTCACCACACCCATTGTAAAATGACACGGTATCATTCTTGACTTTAAATTTGCCAACAATTGACTCTGCATCTGTTTGAAAATTGTCCAAATCCTGATCTGGAGATCCACTATCTTCCCAGTCGTTGTAAGTTCCGTAATTAACATACTGCCGCTTAACAGCCAAATCTGGCATACGATAAGCACCATCTCCTGTTTTGAAGAATCTAGCATTACTTTGGAAAGAACCCTCTACTCCATTTGGAAATAAAGTAATCAAATGGTTTTTACAAATATCATTTGAACCTTCTGTAGTAAATACATCGTTCTTCAAGGTTACTTTAACAGGATCCCAAACTTCAGCATCACCAAGTGTGTAATACACACTATGCCGTTCAACAATTAAGTTCTGTGACTGCTGTACAACTTCAGATGTGTAATAATCAAAATCACACTCAACAGTCGTTGATGTACCGTAAGAGTATGTACCTAAATCAGTGAAATCATGGTAACCTTTTCCAGGCGGCCAACAAGATGGGTCATTACTCTCTACAATCTTCTGGCTTGACTTATGTTGTTTTACATACACAGCATAAACACGATAAGCATAATCAAGCATTTCTTTATTCCAGTAGCCTTTTGTTAGATACCTAGGTATTTGTGAAACTGTCCTGACTTTATCAGTTGTAGGTATTCCAGATTGTGCATCGAAAGCTGCGCTTCCTTTTGTACCAAAAACGCTGACTATATAAGGATTTGTATATCTATCCTCATACTGTGTCTCATCAACACTATCTTTCGATTCAATATCCTGATGCTCCCAGACAAAACCATTTGGCAATAACCAGTTCCAATAAATAGAAACTTCTGTTTCTGTTAAAGGATTGTCAGAGTCTTTGCCCTTGGTAGGGTTGTACTGCTCATTATGCCAATTGTTAAAAATATCATCGTACATACAGTAAACAACTAAAAAGTTATTTCCTCCAGGAGTTCTATCTGCATTATCAGCCTGAGCTTTGCTTCCAGTCTGCTTATAAACCATATCGCCTGTTTTCGTTAAATAGATCTCTGAGTTATTAGATCCACTTGAAGATCCAGGCACTGTAGTACGTGTCTTAGCGATCTGAGGTTTTTGATTATACTCATACGTAACTAAATAATCCCTGTACAAGCTGCCATACAAACCAGTGGCATAGTTCGGTCCTTCATCCCAACTCACATAATGTGGAAAACTTACAAATGCTCGTGTGGTTGAACTGTAATGTGTATAATTACGCCCAGTATGATAACAACCATACTTTGTAGGATGACATGTATCATTTAAATACTCACTGACAGTCTCGCTTGTCAAAGTACGAATAGGCTGTCGCCAACTCTTCACTAAATGGTACTTGCCATCCTGTGTGTGCACATACTGAACCTGTGTGAAATACTTCCCATCCGAATTATCAATAAAGATACAGATAACCACAGGCTGCGCCTTTATCTTAACTGAATAAGTACCCTCTTCCGCGGCGAGATTTGTCCTGTCAGAATAAAACTTTTCAGCTGATGATACCGACTTAAATGAGGTCTTTTTAATATCCTCGGTTGTGTAAGGCAAACAGTTTGCCTTACGTCCTGTACAAGCCATAATAGCAGCAACATACTTTGAACTATCGTAAGTACCATGATAAGTAACACCTGGGCTAATCCAATGCTTTTCAATAGTAGACTCATCCAGCTGCCAATCATCATCATCCTTTACATATGTGTAAATACGGACAGGAACAGTTGTCGTATAATATGCCTTGATAACCACATCACTACGCACTTCCGGGATAATAAAATGCGTCATGTTATAAGCATCTTTCTGCCAGTCAGACGTTTTTGCCTTAATCTGTCCTGGCGTTCCGTACTTGGTGTAGACATAATTACGCATATACGGAGCATACGTAACATAACTGCGGTTTGTACTCTTACTTTTGTGAATTACACCATTTGCTGGTGTATGAGATCCCCAAATATCGGCGGCTGTAAACTGTGTCCACTCACTGTCATTATTTGTCGTGACAACAATACGATACAAGTAATTCTCACATGATTCCTTTAAAGACTGCTTACTAGAAGTCTTAATCACGTATGGAATTGAAGCCGTTGACATGCCCGTATTTTTGTCTTTGATCTCTGTTAAATCTGACTTAGAAATCTGCTTTACAGGTTTTCGATCTTCAAATCGGGACTTGGCATGACTGTCTATTTCTGCTGTAGAACCATCCTTATCAGACGATTCTGGCACGACTGTACCATCTTTCTTGACATAAGCACCATTAGTATCTGTCTTAACAGAATAGCTAACCCAAGGTGCACAATCCTGAATTCCGCTGGCTAATACCTTGGTATCCTTGTATACTGCCTTGTCCGTGCTTTCTGAATGCTTATACTCTAAATCCTTGCTGTCATCAACCGATGGATACTCCTTTGTCTCCTTGTTAAAGGATTCTGTTGTGTAGTATGTCTTCAGTTCCACCTTATGAAAGGAAGTTTCTTGTCCAGTAGAAACGAGTGCATAAAACCATTCCACTTTCAGTTTCTTAGTTGTATCTTTAGCTTCATTACGGATACCCCAGCTTTTACTATTGCACCAGTTAATTGCCTTGTTGATCTCCTTGTTCCATTTATTGACAGTGATAACCTCATTCTTTTTGAATGTTTTTGTAGGCTGACACGCACCATTCTTTGTCTTATTGTAGGCATCGTATCGCTTGACCGTAACTTTTCGATTGTAAATGTTCTTTGGTGGTGCTGAAATCACTTCGCCATCTGCTGTATCTGCCTGCGTGGTCTGCTTTTCCTTGTCCTCCACAAAATACGGGACATAATCACCTGATGTACCTTTGGTAAGTTCAATCATGGAGGATGCCAAAACAATCTCTTTCCCGCCGCTGTCCTTGTCAAGCACCTTGGAAACACGGTAGCCGACACACATGTACTTCTTTTTCTGTCCCTTTTTGGTCGTTTTTGTTAAAAACTTGCCATTCTTCTTGCTGGCTGGATTCTTTATTGTGTAGGACTTATCACTAAACGGACGGTACTCTGTAGTCTGATACTCCTTGCCCTTGCTGTTTTTTAGGATGTTGCCTTGTGGTCCCCAGATATAATCGGAAGTCAAAATTGGTACTACAGCTTTTTTGTTGTTAGTTTTAGCCGACAACGTAATCTGGTATTTCATGCTACTCTTCTTGGTTTTCTGTTTTCCGATATCGTAGCATGTTGAGACAACCTCCACATGTGGCAGCTTAAAGCGAACTAACTGGTTGTAATGAACATAATAATTATTGTAGTTTCTGTCAGACCATCCATAACTAAACCAGGATTTGCAGTCATAGTAATAACGACCGTCACTACGCTGGATAAGCGGGCTAATATAAAACTCAACATAATCACGCTCTGGATGCTCTGACATTACATCGGCAAACCTTTGTCCAGTTACAGTATCCTCATCAATACAAAAGTAATGAAGCGTACCAATCATTCCAGAACCAACAGAATCTTTGCTTTTATCATTAACATCTGTTTTATAATGATAAAAGGTCTTCTTACCAGTGTTAGGCACAGCCTTGGTTGTCTTTGATGTATTTACCTGATAACCAAAAATATAATCAGATCTTTGCTTTGCAGCCGCATTTGACGTTGGTACATTTGGAATTGGTTTACCATTGTAAGATTGGTTTGAATTCCATGGTTTGGCATGCCAGTACTCATACTCCGTGTGCCAACCCATTGTACCAGTTTTTTTTCTGTCAATCTTGTAATAAGCAATATACTGACGATCAGCGCTCAACTCAGATGTAAGATCGAACATATCATTAAGAATATCACCGGTAGTCTCAATAATATCATAATCACCAATCTTGACAAAATAATGCATCTCTGGCTTAAGAGTTGTCTTACTCTCAGCGGCATTTGTCTGCATGGGGACACTGATCAGGTATGCTAAAGCCAATGCCGTAATAATTGGCGCTCTCACCAAAAAATTTTTCAATTTTTGTTTAAATATCATGTATAGAAACCTCCTCTTTTTGAAATCCTATTGAAAGTTAAAACTGATAGAAAGAATTCCATCAGCAAAAGAACCAGGAAGCTTTTACACTTCAAAGTCCTGAGATCTGTATCAGTAATAAAAATTAAGAATCAAAAGTGAAATTTTAAGCACTACACCTGGACGCAAAAAAGAGCCATCGTTCTCAAACGATAGCCCTTTCCTAGACTTTAAAACGCTCAACAGCTGTTATACCATGGAGTGTTGAAAATTATTTTGTTATCTCTGGATTAAGATGACTTCCATTCAATTTTTGAAAGATACTCAAAAGACTGAAGCTAAAATGTCATTGGAGACGGAGTGTTTTCAGTCAAATCGCACTGAGCTGTAGCACCTAGGTTCTTTAAAATGACAATGTCTGCAATGGAAAACCCAAACACTGTAAGGAAGTCATAAAAGCTGTCCATAGCAAAAAGTGCACGAACTTTAGCTTTTGTAAAATACTCAGAACTCAAATGTGCTATACTATGTCTTGTTAAAATTAAAGCATTACAAGCAGTATGATAATCAGCATCTGGTCTTATACCACGCAAGTATGTGTATACGTGCCCAATTGACACTTTATCACTATTTAACTCTGCTAATTCTTCATTTAATTGGAAATAGGAATAACACAAGCAGTATTCACAAATAGAAACAACAATCTGAAATAGAAACCAGAATGAGAAGAATTTGCTACAGTCAGCCATCATATCTTCAATTGCATGAAGATACTTTGGCATATCACTTCTTGTAACATCTTTATATATCGGCATTCAGTTCCTCCTTACACTCCAATCGGAAAGCTTTGAAATTAACTGAGTCTTCTGGAACCATCCAAACGCCAAAACGAATATTATCTTCAGTAACTTCTTCTGCATCATAAAGTTCTCGTACCTGCGATAATAATTTACTATCAAGCTCTCCTGCAAAAACAAGATCACCAGATGGGCATTTATCTTCAAAATCTAATGACGAAGAATATATGGCGTGTCTTACCTTATGTTTTTGCATTAATTGTAAAATCTTATCTTTGTTTGTCATATGCATCACCCCACACGTTATTAACATCTTCTTACTATAGTTTAGCAGAAACCCAGCAAAACAGCAACCCACTGCTTGGACGCAAAAAAGGACCATCGTTCTTAACGATGGTCCTTTTATTGATAATAATCAATATTAAAGATACAACGATTGACTTTTCGAAGCATTGGTGATACACTACCAGTGTAAAATATTTTACATAAAGTCTTGAGAAAGGAGTGATTCTATGATCACAACAATGCTCGAGGCAGTTTTTTATCAGTGCCTGGGTTTAGCACTCGCAATAGTTAACAGCATTTTTGGCTAAAATAGCTTTGAGTGTCATTCAGTAAACTCTGATCTCTAAACCCTCTGCAAAGAAGCATGGACGTCAGTGTACCTTTACAGGTAAGCAGTCACCATTTCTTATCACAGCTCCAATACGCTTTCATGAGCTAAAGGTCGCTCCTCTGTTCCGATTGTTTGCGTCGATGGAATGTACTGGGGCGCTGATAAAGTAAGGGAGCCTGGGTGCTCCCTTTTGTTGTATCTTTAATACTGATTACTAAATTAATGTTTTGATAAGATAATGTTAATGTTTGAATAAGATAATGTTAATGCAACGTTAATTGACATAAGTTATGTGGCATGCTATTATCATGTCAACAAAGAAAATTGAAGGGGGCAGAAAATAGTGAAACACATAATTAATTTTCTATCAAACAGACAACCAACAATATTCAAGAAAACAATTACTTACATAACCTTTGGGTTAGTATGGCTTCTAATTGGGGAGATTATCTGGTTTACAATGCGCATAGCTGGAGCTCCAGCAACCAACTGCTGGATGGTATCTTTAACTACTATACCATTGTGTAAAGCTATGTTAAAGTCGCCAGAAACGCGTAAGCAATTAGATAATCTTTAATTTTCTGCCCCGAAAACCCACTGTGGATTTGACCCCACAGTGGGTTGTTTTGTGTTATCTATTGATAACAGCACAATACTAATGATAAGGAGGAACACTCAATTTTATTGAATGTCCCAGAGCTAATTGCAGATTTGACCCTGCAATAAACTAACTAGATCAGCTGAGTCAAGAAGACACACAAATGTGGTATTGACTCATAGAGTACTAATAGACATAACTATCAATGCTCAACTTCTTCATAAAATTCCATCTATAAAATCCCGTCTGCAAGAAGAAGAAAAAAGTTTTATGAAGAAGTAATTGATGGACTACAGTTTACTGCAGACGCTGTAGTGAAAAAACGTCTATGGCTGTGACACCATAGACGCTTGAAAATTTATTTTATCTTTTACTTTTCTAAACTATCTATTAATTTGTATTAACAAATAATTAAATAACACAAATGGTATTTACAACTACCTCCTCTCCTGTTATACTCCAAGTACAAATAGGAAAGGAGGTAAGCTCATGGATAGAGATTCATTCGTAATCAGTTTAGAAGAAGATGGTTTCTCGAAAGAAGAAGCCGAACTCATAGCTGATGATTGGATACATCAATCCGAAAATGATGATTAATCCAAACTAATTACAGGTACTACAGCGCACCTTTAAGTCGCGGTTAATAAATTATAATGAGAAAATGAAATGAAAATAATACAATGTCAAAAGACCTGTATCTGAATTACCGCTGAGGCGATGTTAATTCTGACACAGGCTTTTTATTTTCCGCTAAAATCTCATTCATGAAAACACCCAGTAGCTGTTACACTACTGGGCATTGAAATTTATTTTGTCTTTGTAATTGAGACATCAAAGCCGGTGAAGTTGTATGCTGCATCATCACTTTCGTCATAACCAGCGCCGCTATCTCTACCAGTAAACATCACAGCCTGACCCTTCTTTAACTTAATGGAACCAGAAACTTTAGTCATTTCAGAATACCAGCAATCCTCATACCGAGATAATCCTTTTCCAAGAGTTGGATAAGCAGGATACTCAGGATCATCAGTTACTACAACATCAGGTGATTTTTTTACGTATTGTTCCTTAGCACTGAGTCTATAGTCTACTTTAAATTTAATGGAATTATCCCTAGCACCATGAGCCTGCTTCAAGAAAATCTGACCACCAGCAACATTGTTCTTTGTGCTAAATGTGAACTTGTAAGTGCCTGTCTTAGGTGCTACAAACTTGAAAGAACCCTGGTCTTTCTTTGCTGTCTTACCACCAACGATAACAGCGTAATTACCGGTCTTCTTGAAGATGATAGTTTTGTTATCTAAAGCTGTGTAAATCTTGTAACCGTTCTCCTGATAGCAACCGTTGAGTGATTTGATGTAATTGTAGTATTTGGTATTGTCGAAAGTACGCTCTTCGCGATCGAGGCAATCTGTATACGCCTGATCAACCTGGTCTCTTGTTACAACTGTCTTCTCAGCTGCTGAAGCTGTTACTGGTGTTAAAGCCATTGTTGCTGCTAAAGCTAATGTCATTACCTTTGTTAATAAATTCTTTTTCATAATAAAATCCTCCTTGTGTTTGATTTTACACCTTAATTTTTATTACACATTTATATAGTGTTGTCAAGTCTCAGCTCTGGTTCTGCGTGTCTTAAAATGACACAAAAATTTGCTGATTTTTTGTGATTTTACTGTATTGCACTAAAATCACAAATTTATCTGTTTTGGTGAATTTAAATACCTAAAAGAGTTTTCAATCAGATATTCATTTTGTCTGGCAAATCCGAAGTGTGAAATTTATTTGATGCTTCATACAAATCAAATAATTTCTTGATTTTCCAATATATTAAATCTTCGAATTTATAATATGACCCGGATTCATCAATTTTACAATAACATTCTTGTCTTCCAATAGACAGGCATGCTGGTAATTTATCTTTACCGTAGTGAATTAAATCGCTAAGTAACTTAGTTGCAAGCTTTTCTTTACTTTCATAATTGCATTCAGGCTCTGGAACAGCTTGTCTGAATGCAGGGGATTCTAAGATATATGTTTCAAAGCTATCCCAATCAATAAAACAAGCATGTAACCTTTGCCTTTCTATTTGCATAAGTATACCTTCCAGATCATAGCCAATACCAGCTCTATCAAACACTATGCAGACATTGCAATTCGTGTAATTTTTCAAAAATGATACGAATTTGGCTTTACCACCCTCCCTATCATTATTTGAACTTTGAGCGTAAGATATTTGTAATCTATCAAAAATACTTTGCATAAACTGCATACCACTTTTTGAATCTTCACAAATAACATTCTGACATAAGAAGATGTCCAATGAAAGTTTATAATGTGGTTTAAAAGTATGAAATTTTCCAGAGGATGATAATTCAAATACACAGTCTGCTGAAACTGACTTAAAACCTAAAGCGACTTTTCTACAAATAACTAAAAAATAACAATTAAATCGTTCTAATAAACTTGGTGCTGATCTTCTTTTAAGAAGACTACTATTCTCGTCCAATATTATTAAAAAACCATCAAGTCTATGAATTAAATCTTCCTTTACCTTATCATCACCTTCCATTGCGATATCAGCCAGTGTTCTTAATAATGTTAGATCAGTACCAAGCTTTTTGTACCCCTGACATTGTATATTCTGTTTATTCTCATCATAAGAAGCTATCATTTTATACAAAGTGGTTTTACCTTCGCCGCTGTCACCAGTTAATAGATTATATTTTTGCCAAAGATTAAATTGATAGTCTACAAATTTGTTTCGAATGTGAACATTTATCATAATTCATGCACCCCAAATTCCATGTAAAACATTCTTTTTATAATCATCCAATGTGTGGATTTCTTCATTAGTGTCAAGACATATTGCATCAAAATCATTAGGGAATTTCATGGCATGCTCCAAACAGATTGTGATATCTCTTAACTTACTTATTTCAATAATCCACTTTGCACAATTATCGCCGCACGCAGTTGCCCAAATTACTTTATTTTCCTTCAGCATCAATATTAAAGCCTTAGTACCACCTGACAGCATACGAGGCGGAATACTTCCAAAAACAGGACTACTTATTACATTTTCGGATAAAACGTCTGATTTATCAATATCACGTATGATTTTCTTTACAAATGGATCTAGCAGCCATTCAGGTTCATAATTATTGTCGAAAAACATATCAACATTCGTAATAACTGATTCGCTTTCTTTAAATGTTATATACAACATACGCTATCTCCTTCAAATAATTTCTTGATTTTCCAATATATTAAATCTTAGAATTTATAATATGACCCTGATCCATTAAGTTATCTTCTATTACTTGAACCTAGAAATCTCATAAAATCAAAAAATTTAGGCAAATACTTTACTGAAATAGTGTAAGCCTTATTTGCACCCCAAATAACAAGAGGTAACTTAGCAACAGTACACAATGCATTAAGATCATTCAAGCAAGCTGATAAATTGTCTTTAGTTGTAAATAAAGCTATTGGCTCCGTATCAGCTCTTAAAATGACCTCATTATAATCATATGTCATTCTCTGAAAATCATTAAAATCATACATTTTACAAAAATCAGAGAAGTTACCCTGTAAATGCACACCGCTGTTCAATTTTATATCACCGGTTAGTGCTGAGATTAAATTAAACAATGGATCAATCTTTATCTCACTACAAGAAAACGATGGTCCAGCGTATGCTATTGTAGATAGATCAGATGGTGCCATACCAATAATCTGTTCTTTTCTTGGACAGTATAAATAACCATATTTACATTCCTGAAATAGTATTGGACGCAGTGGGCTTACAACGCTGGCACTAATTACATGATAATGATTAAGTGCATCCGTTGTATTACGAAAAAGACTCACCATAAAATTTAAACCAAAATCTGTAATACCAGGCTTTGCTTTAAAAAGATTTGCCTCCCACATTGGAAAACATACATCAAGAACAGCATCTTCCAAATACGATAGTAAAGTTAAAAAATCTTTAAACACATCAATAAGTAAATCTGATTCTTTTGTCACAATATCTTTTAATAAATCTTTATTGGATAATGAATCGTATGCCTTTCCATTGAACATGCCATTACAAGTATGTAAAACACTTGAGATCAATTTTTTAAGACCATCTATATCTTTTGTTTTACGTAAACAACCAATTTGCTCAGTTAACTCAGCAAACAACAATCGCCCAAGCGTAGAATTTGCGAGTAGCTGCAATGAGTGAAAAATATCGGAATCTTTAACACATTGAAATACAGCAAAATTCTTTTTCTCTAAGACTGTTATGGAATTAACTAAACGGAATTCAAACATCTGTGTATTAAAATCATAATTTTTGTATTCAGATATCTCCTCTCCCAGAACTGCCTGACCAAACCGTTCATGCATTGATTTATCCCACTTGTACTCTAAAATATTTATCATTTTAATATTACTGCATACTGTACTATCAATCATAAATTTATTATAACATCATGATGATAGCCATGCAATCTCCTTTCTGTAATCAGAAAATAAGCAACTACCACTCACTACACCAATAAATAAATCCTGCGTTTCAGTAGCATCAAGATCTTCTATAGGATTTGAATATATTGCAAAAGCCTTTGAGCACAAGTTATCGTTTTTGTCACACTCGAAAATTAATGTACCGTTAGCTTTTTCGCATTTGGATCAAAATCGTTAGAATGAATTGCATGTCTTACATTGTATTTTTTCATCAGTGACATAAGTCGATCTTTAGTTACCATATGCATATTACCCCATGTTATAAATAGCTTTTTTATTATAGTGTAACAGAAAACAAGCAAAGCAACAACTCGCTGCTTAAATATAATAAGTGCGCAAACAAACTAAACTTAAGCTACAGAATCAAGTAATAATACAAAATACTGCTGATTTAATTGTTATTTACTTTTCTTTTGTATAGTCATATGATGTCTTAAATACTTACGATAATCTCTGATATACTTATCTTTTAATGCTTTCATTTCTTCTTTTGTATAGTCATCCGCTGGCTTAAATACATAAGAAGTTCTCTTATATACCTTCTCTGGCAGTGATATAATACCCAACGTTGTGTCCCTTTTGCCTTTAATCTTTGCTGTATATTCGGTTACAGTTGTAGCATTATAATCCTTAATATAAGTATCATAATCCTCTTTTGACACCTGAAAGCTGTCATCTAAACAATGTACCCAGTATTCATCTTCTTTTCCTTTTTCGCGTATTACTTCGCTAGACATAGAAATCTGTTTTTCTGTCTTTGTATGTATTACTGTAGCCACTACTTTTGGTTGTTCACCAAGTTCATTTAAGATTAAAATATCTAAGATTAAAGCACCTAACACTACTATCACTGAAATGTTTCTTTTAATTAACTTTACAATAGTCTCTTTACTTAACCACTTTTTCTTTGTTAACGTCTGTTTTTCTTCCAATTTCTTCTATCTCCTCTCTAACTTCATTATTTGCCATTTTAAGCCATTTGATTTTAGTCATATAAGTTTACCGTTATTGCATAAAAACAACTTTGGCTATTTACTTAATAAAAACAAAATATTTGATAAGGGAACTTCATGTATAATTCAAATATACAGGAAGTTCATAATACTTGAGTTAAAAGTTTTCAACAATCTACTATCAATTCCCAGATAGATTCTAATACTTGAGTTAAAATTTTCCCACAATCCATTATCAATCATCAGGCAGCTTCATGGTTAATCTGTTCAAGCTCATTACAAAAGGCATCTAACACAAAACCAGCATATTCACACATAGCCTCAAATTTGCATACATTCTTTTCACGAACTGTCTCAATAGCGTCCCTTATGACATATCTATTCACACAGTTATATCCATGAATAGTTGCATAATAATCCACAAAGCGCTTCTGTAGCATGTATAATAATGCTTTTTCATGGCATCAGCTTTTTTATTACCATCTAACTCGGATTCTATATCGCAAGCTGATTCCGACTCTTTAGCATCAGTTTCCATGCATCTGCATCTATTAATCTACAGGAAAAAGCCTGTTCCAGCGTCTATGAAGGCGAACCAATTCCAAAATCAATAACCCCAAGGCACTCCGTTAAAATATCTTTCATAACCTTCCAGCTCAAATCAAAGCAAGACAAAAGCACTGCATAACACATGGCAATGCAAATGGTGATGTAAAAGTTTCATTGTCCACCGCCATTAAATTGTCTATTGATTTACAAAAAGACTGATATCTCCTAACAGATTTGTATTGCATAATCTTTAATATCCTTCAGTAATTCTCTATTTTTGATGGTATCATAATCAAAAAGATTAATTTCTCTTACAGTTAATATCTGATCATCAATTTTATCTTCAAGATCTGTAAAATTCGGACAACCATATACCACAAGATCAATATCGCTGTTTGGATGTGATAACCCCTTTGCAAACGATCCAAATAAAGCTAAATGCTTAACATCGCAATCTTTACAAATTTGTGCCACTTCTTCTATCACAGTATGGGCTGGCATCATATTTTTGTTTTCTTTCCAACTGAGCTCTGGAATCTTAAAATTAATTTGTGAATTATTTTCCTTCATATTGTATCCTTACTGACAGAAATTCATCATGTTCCATTATCAAGAAATAGCCAAACGCTACATACTAGCGTGCCACTACCTATATCTGGATACTAATAAATAAGCCGACTACTGAAGAACGATACAATGGTCTTTATCACTCATTGCGCCTTAACGTCACTAATCAGGCTTTCACGTATATGTTTATAGATGCAATCACTTACCAAGATATCATAGGAAGGCTCCTCATTCTGCTCAAATGTTCCCCAAGCATCAACAACACAAACAGTTCCTGTATGCTGCTCATCTCCGCATGAAAACTGAACCGTATCTTTATAATTATATTTCGGTCTACCAATTATTGTAGTATCCTCTAAAGTCTTTGGATAATCAATTGGAATTAACGCATGATATAGTAATGTATATTTGTCAGCAATATTTATATCACTGTGATAATGACCAAAATACCAATGACGGAACTGAAGTGTCTTTTCAAGATCATCAAAATAATCAGTCAAAATATCTGGTTGATACACACCTGGTATTTCACTACATAGCTTATTTTGCAAGCTTGTTGAGCAACAATGTGTTATAACATAATCAACCTTGTAATTTACATTTTCCAGATTACGTAGTCCTTCTTGAAGTTCTATTGCGGTTGGAAGCTCTTGTGACCACCAGGACTCATGCAAAATTCTAAAATGATTTTGTCCTCCTGATGCTAAAAGCATTCTTTTCTTCTTAATGAACATTGGATCAGCTGGATCAAGGATTCCACCTTGAATGTCATGTGAAGCAGCCCCTCCAAATGTAAAAAATGTTTTACCAGCAATTTCAAAAATCTGTCCTCTTTCAAGGAGAATTACCTTATTTCTTACAATATGGCGTACCTTTCCACCATGCCAAAGTTCAACAGGAAACTCTTCTATCATGTCATAATTTTCATGATTTCCTGAAACCCACAAAACTATATATTGCTTATTAGAAAAAAGCTTGCAATTATTTTCAAATGTCTTATCTCTTGCCCAGCACAATCCAAAATCCCCACAGACAATTATAAAATCATTATCTGTCAATTCAACTTGCTGTCTGATCAGGTTTTTCTTTGAAAATCGTGCAAAATTGCCATGAGTGTCGCCTGTAATATAAATCATGCATACACCTCCATAATGCAAAATGGTAGTTTCTATTTTTGAAACTACCATTTTTGTTATTTCTCTATATCATCGCTAGAATATTTTTAATTATATGTTCGGCGTGTCCTTAACTTACAGTAAATACTAATGGAATAGCTTTTACTGTGTTTGTACTAAAGTGCTCTTTGAATATGCATTAAGCATAAATAACTTTCTTTTATTACCCTGAAGATGCATTTGTTACAATTACTGCTCTTGTAAATCATACAACACTCCGGATACCTATTTATCTTATACTTCTTCATCTTCCTCTGCTTCCCGGATCCAATAATCAATGGTCTCTCTTGGTACATTGAAATGGTCTGCACACTTATATAATTTCTCATCGTTTCTGAACCATAATAAGTAGTTTTGCAGTGCCTCAATTAAAATACCCTCATCTGCAGCTTTGCTATACATAATAAATTCAACAAGAGCTCGCTCCTTAGATGGTTGCAATATCAATGGATTATTATCTGTTGGTGTTAACTCATATTCATAGTCAATATTTGGATAATACCAATATGTAATGCAAGCAGCACAAATACCATCTATCTCTTTATAAGGGGTTTCTAAAAAAAGCAAAACTGTACTGTATGTGCAAAGTCCTGTTCTAGCCAAAGCACAAGGTCCACACAAGACTCTTTTTTCCGTTACTAAATCATCATAACTAATATGCATTATTTAACCTCACAAAATTATGCTGTATGTGATCCCAACGATCAAGACAATTACCATTTTTAAGTGCAAAAGCTATTATATTAAATCTAGGTAATACTTCTTCATTAAATGAAGGCTTTTCTAGTGTAGTTTCATCCAGCGACTGCAATATCAAAGAATCCCACGCTTTTTTATACTCTACAAGAATCGTATCACTGAATGGGATATTATCCCATTCAGCGTTTCCACGCTTTTTAATAAACTGTAATACCAGATTTGGATCAAAATCAAAATTATTTGTAATAACCCATAAATCATATAAGTCTTTTGGGCGACGAAAACGCTTTCTTGATAAAATGGCTATTATTTTATCAGACAGCATTCGCTCTACTGTAAATCCATCAAGTGTAGTAATATCAAACTTATAAGCGGTAACACCCCAACTTAAAGGATGCAACCCGACATCAACACCAAGTATTTTCTTACCACTCTCTCCATAAAAATCAATACCTCCGGAACGAGTCGGTGCAATTGTCTCTTTTACCTTATACTCAGCAATTAAGCCTATTTCTAAAAACTTCTCTGCAATCTCAGTTAAGATTGTCTTTACAAGTTCATAAGTTTTCTCATCGTCAATAGAAAAATCAACATCATGTGTCATTCGACTCTGGTTTCCTAAAAGCTGATTTAATAAGTATCCTCCCTTGAAAGCTTTCGGTCTTTGTAGCCGCCGTGATAATACTAATACCATATAATCGAGCATATCCTGATCTGAAGCATCTTTTGAAATAACTGGCAAATCTTCAGAAGCCTCATGATTGTTATCAACACTATCAAAGATATTCATTTTCATTGGCTCTGTCATAACAACATCTCCACCTTTCTTTCTATTATAAATGAGCATCGCTCTAGATGCAAGAGGGATGCTCATTTATAAGTTTCTAATTTACTCTTATTATAACTTATAGTCAAATAGAATTTTCTTCATCATAACATTAATGCTAGTTACTTACCATCTACGTGAATTCTCTTGCGGCATAACAGTATAAGTACAACCAATTTCATCCAAATAGTCATTATCTCTTAAGCGTTCAATCGCTTTCTTGACAACATTAGTATGAATAACTAAAGAGTACTGTTTTAACCTATCACAAACATCTGTAATAGTAAATGATCCAGGCATAGACAAAATTAAATTTGTAAGAACGAAATTTGTGTTAAAACAATCTGTGATTTTTGACCCGTTTGCACCACCACAAGCCTTTTTGAGTACTTTACAACTTGTAAAATCTATCATGTATTATCTTCCTTTCGTAATCCCAGATACTTTTCTCTTAAAAACCAAGCTTGTTCAGACGTAATAATCTGCTCAACCTCTGCAACATTAATATCTGACTACAGCTCACAGTACAAGCAATCCAAAATTGAGCTATCTTTGTCGTTCTCATAATTCTGTATGCTCTCCGACAGCCATTCTGGTAACCCACATTCAAAATAATTACTCATCAAAACCATCTCCTTCTACAATAATAATCTATTATCTCTTCAGCCTGATCCTCTGTGATACCATTTTCGCCGCCTGTCACGCCATGAGCAGATCCTCTAACTTCACCCTGCAGGCAGTCAACATATGATACCTCATTCTTTACACCCTCTTCAAGAGCATCAATATCTCTCTGTAACATTTCTGGTATTTTGTATGCTGTTTTTAATTGCTGAAATTCTGCCATATAATACAACTCCTTTTTGTTTACGAACTCTGTCAGTCAATAAATACTTTCTCTGATTAGGTGATACGTTATATTTTGTTTCAAAGCCGCAGAATGTGATTAGTTTAATCCAAGAGAGGACGCGCAATCATTACAATAAAATGAATCTTCTGCACCAAGATAGTAACCATCCTCATAACTACCGGCAACACAATGAATTTCATTGCGTGAATCTTTCTCTTCCGTTAAAATAAATTTTCCACATTTCTTGCAACAAATACTCCATTTCTCCATTATCAATCACCTTAAATATTCATATGAATAGGACCACTTGCTTTACGATCCAGTTCTAAGATAGCTTCTATTGTATCATGTAACATTACAGTAAGTGACTCAAGTCTCCAATCTGGTAAATTTAATTTTCTATGCTTCTCAAACTTGAAATCATGTAAATCAATCAACAATTTCCGTGTTTTTGATGTTAAGCACATTGCAGCGGCCTTCACCCACTCATCACCGAGTCTTGGTCCATGCTCTCTGTAGTATTCACTACCAAATGTTAATTCATCAGCATCAATAGCATATGGCATTAAAGCAAGATTATGATCGAATAGCGGTGCCATTGCTTGAATCTCTAGTGTTTTATTATCAATAATAAATCCAAAATTATTTTTATGACGATTGGCGTTCATAATTAAAGCATCAATAAAAAACATTGTTTTCACTTCATTCACAAAACCAAGATCTTTCATATTACGCAATACTTGCATTACTGAAGTATTCCCCCGATCGACTGCAGCGTATGGAATAAAACCATAATCTTCTGATGTGAAAATATCACAAACAGAACATAATCGGTTATCTTGGGTGCGCAAATCATAATTTACGAAATTACTAGTAAACTTTGAAACCAACTGTGATGCATAAAATTCAGAATATGGTTCTAAGCCTGCATTGCTTGCTCCAGAACTACCACGCTTCAGCATTTTAATTATTTCGTTTTCACGTATCCAGCACTTAGCAAAAGATCCATCTGTACCATACTCTGGCGATGTTGTACTAAGCTGCTGACCGTGTAAACCACCCTCAAAAGCAGTCTTTGCTATTACTTCATTGAAAGGATGTGTAAATAGAGATACTGCCTCCCAATCTAAATTACTGTGTTCATATTTTACCCAAAAAGTGTCAATTAAGGATAATGCATGAGATATGTTTAAAAAACCACTCAGAGTATTGCAGCCACTCTGCTGTAGTAATTTCTCAATATTCTCTCTATGTTTAGGTGCTCTTCTATTTTGAATAAAAGTGTCTAAATCTCCGTACCAAGAAGGTAGCTTAATGTACTGCTCTTCAATTGTGATGGTATCAAACACCTTATCTACACTAAATTTAGCGATTTTCTGATTCTTATTCAAAAGTAAATACAAAATAAATACCTCCATTACTTTTAATATAACATATTTATTGCAATGTATGGTACAATAAAATGAGACTTATACTCTAGTCCTTAAGACCATAGTTTCATAGTTATTAATATTGTATATTATGAGGTGCACAATGAACAACACTCTGAGTATTCCAGCGCAGGTATTTTCTGTAACTGATACAAATGGCAATATAATCCCTATACATGTCCGGTTCAGAAACACACAGGATGAAATTGAAACATACAATAAAATTGAAATACTTAAGCCAAATATGAAACAAATGCATGCTTCATATTTATGTAGTACAGTTCAATATAATAGAGTTCTTAAATTTGTATTGTGCTATAATTATGCAAGGCATACATGGACAATAGAATTTAGAAACACAGCTGAAGAATACAATTATATTCTCAATAATTAAATTAGTCAGTTGTCTCAGCAATAAGTTGTCTTATTTTATCAAGCTCCTCTTTAGAATGCGGTGTTCCTCCAGAATTCAAAGAATAATACCACTCAAGAATTTCTTTGTGCGTCTCAATGTGATTCATGTGCACATTAACTTTAAAATCTGCGCTAGGAATACCTGCAACATCCCTTATAGGGAACCCAAAATCGCTACAATGCTGACCAAAAGCACAAATCTCATTATCTACAAATCGTTCTATTGCATTGGTTCTTTGTAGTCCATCCACGCAAACGAACTCACCTGTAGACAAATTGAGATTAAAAAATACATCTCTACCGGATATTCCGCCTTTTAGGAAAAATTCAATGTAAGCAATCTGCTGATCCTCAGTCCAGACATGTTGCCGCTGAAACCATGATTGCATTTGAAGTCCTTGGTTCTGTACTGCATCATTAATAAAATTAATATACCCAACAAATCCATAGGCAAGATTTGTATCAATACTAAAATTTTTGAATTTTGGTATTTCATCGTATCTCATAAACAACCTCCTGTAATGTATTTAGTATAACACATTACAAAATAATAGTCATTATGAGAATAGTATTAACTACGCAGCAAGATAGATGTAACTACTAATGCAGCTCTGAGTCATCCTTAGCATTATCAGAGTCGATCTTCTTATGCAAACGATGGGCTAAAATGTGAAGTGAACACACAAACACCTCACCAAATATAAGGACAAGGCACAAGCAAAGACTAATTAATGTCTTACTTGCAATAGCCATACATGCGCTCAAAAGTATAACAACTGGTGAAGTAAACAAATAAATTTGTTTTGCCGGCATTTTACTTACTAAGAAGAAAACCGTTCTCACAAGTAAGCAAACTGCCAATAAGCTGTTTATAACTAAAAACTGTATATTTGAGATACCTTTTATAATTTCAATCAACTCTCTCATTTTTTCTCACCCTTACTTATTCCAGGAAGCAACCTTAACACTTAATTCCTGATACATACTGTCAATAATGCTAAAATCAAGACTGTATGGATCTTCTGCACTAACGACACCTGATGGAAGTTCAAATTCTTTTAGCACAGCAATAACTGAACCTTTACTTTCAAATAAGTAGACATGATCAATAGTCACGCAAGCCTGCCAGTCTTTATTTGAAGCAAAAGTACATTTAAGATTTTCCTGTAAAGTAATTAAGTCTGTCAAATTCTGTGCACTCTGCAATAATTTCTGCTGATTCTGTTTAGCAGCTATATACTTCCTGTCAATTGCAGGAACCGCATATATTGTCCAAGCCAAACAACATGCTACAAAAATAACAACAAATAAAATACCAAAGTAAATAATGTACTGAACTAGCTCAGAAAGTTCAAAAATGTCTGAATAACTGCATAATGTTGTCACAATGTAAAAGAGAATAGAAAAGAAAAGTAAAGCAAATACTGTAAACATTAACCATTTACAACTCTTGGCTCTACTTTTTGGCAATGATAGTGCATTAATTCTCTCCTGCAAGATCTTAACTTCTTTTTCACTAACTGAAGCCTGGTTAACATGTAATTCTTTAAGCATAATACCTCCTAAAAGAAAATAGGGCTGTTACACCCTATTTTCTTACACAAAATTCCTGACAAATTATCAATATTCATAATTTTCTGTAAATACACTTTTACACGACTAAAGATCCATTTTCTTTGGTGTATTGTCTAATGCATTTGCTAAATCTGAACGAATTTTTTTCATTTGATAAATGTTGTACTCTGGTCTTGCGTATGCTGAAACATCGAGGTTGTCCTTCAAGCCCAAACGAATTTCTTTCATTTGCTCCCAGTCATACTCCGGCTTCGCGTAAATTGAAACATAAAGATCTTTCATTAAGCCTAATCGAATTTCTTCCATTTGAGCCCAGTCGTACTCTGATCTTGCGTATACTGAAACATCAAGATTTTCCTCCAAGCCTAAGCGAATAACTTCCATCTGATCGGAGGTAAACTCTGGTTTTGCGTAAGCTGAAACATCAAGATTTTTCATTAAGCCTATGCGAATTTCTCTCATTTGATCACAGTTATACTCCGACTTCGCATAAAGTGTAGCATCAAGATCTTTCATCAAACCTAATCGAATTTCTTCCATCTGATACTGGTTGTATTCCGGCTTTGTGTAGATTGTAACATCAAGATTACTCTCTAAACCTAACCGAATTTCTTTCATTTGAGCACAGTTGTAATCTGGTTTTGCATAAATTGTAACATCAAGATTTTTCTCTAAACCTAACCGAATTTCTTCCATTTGACCCCAGTTGTAATCTGGTTTTGCATAAATTGTAACATCAAGATTTTCCTCTAAACCTAAACGGATTTCTCTCATTTGCTCCCAGTTATACTTAGGCTTTGTATAAACTGAAACATCAAGATTATGCTCTAAGCCTAACCGAATTTCTCCTATTTGAGCATCATTGAAAATTGAAAGATCCATATTACTTTTCACTTCATTATTTTCTAACCAAACTTTTGTCATTTTATTTTTCCCCTAAAATTTTATTTCTCTTTCAAAAATGTTCACAACATCTCGTAATCCTTGATTATAAGCCTGAGCCATTTTATATTCATCAGATTCCTTGACGCCTTTAATCGTAACATCCATGATTTTCATGGATGTTGCGATCTCTTTCTTTATTTCATTTAAATGGTCCATATTCATAATTTTTATAAATCACACTTTCACATAATTAAAGATCCATTTTCTTTGGTGAATCAGCAGAAGCTGGCTGCTCTGTATAATTATGAATAAAGTCTGTAAAATTTAAATTCGTCAGCAGGCAAAACATACGTTCGAAAATATCTGACTTGCTCACAGTCTCTGATGTAATTTGCAATCCAGTAGATACAATTTGTGAAAGAATTTCTTCAACATCATCATATCGCTCATTGACATCCCAATTAAATCTTTTGCAAATCTGCAAAACTAAGTTTGGAACATATGAGTCGTCAGATGCTGCACGTTGTGAGGCTTCTTTACACAACTCAACAAGTCTGTCATCATCTGTTAATTCTTTTGATGAATCAGATTGTGCTGTCACTGCACCTGCAAGTTCAGCTATTCCCTGTTCAGCAATTATAAATTGTGCTTTACGATTTTCTACAGCCGAATCATCTGTAACACTGTCAATATGAATGCCACAAGAATTATAATTTTCATTAAATAAATTTGTGTTTATATCACGAGGTACAATATTAATGTACTTGATTGTGCCTTGACATACAGCAAATAAAGATCTGAAGAATTCAGCATCACCATTGTTAGCTGAATTATATTCAATAACAACCTCGCCTGTCGATCGGTCGACAGTGATGTTTGTGAAAATGCTATTCTTCGGTAAATTATAAAGACAGTCTATCTCAGGAAAAGAGACATTTTCTGGAATAAAAGCTAGTAAAATATTTCCCAAATAATGTGTTTCACAACCTCTATCCTGTAGCATCAGAAGAATCTCAGGTAAAACTGAACATTCGCTCGATAAAGCGGAATACAAAGAATTTGATGTTGCAAAATGCATATTCAAAGTATTTGCAATCTGTGTGCTGTATTTACTGCATTTAATCCTTGCAATCATCGAATTAGTTGTTACTTGATTAATTAATGTTGTATCAGAAGGTAAACGCTCAGCAAAATCCTTAAATAGAGTTTTAGCATCTGCTGCAGACATTGAGGTATGGTTACTATTAGCAGATAGATTATTGTCAGAAGGTGTTGCCACTGCCATTGAAGCAAAATCAAATGTAGACTTTTTAATAATCTCATCGCCTTTGATTTCAACTTTAGACAAATCTAAATTGAAAGCTGGGGCAATCACACAGTCGCCGCTGTCCTGATTGTAGCTGCTGCAGATATCACCGACTGAGTAGACAAACCACGCGTAGTAGCTGCCGTAGACAGCGCTGAGCCATGCGCCGCCATTAGCAGACCCGAACGGACTGACACTAGCAGCCCCGAACGAACTGGCATTCTCCGCGGCTTTTTTCAAAGCCTGCCAGTAATTTCCTGAATCGTGATCACCCCATTTGGTAAACCCGACTTTTTCTTTTGACACCATGTACAGTCCTTTCCCATAAGTAGCGGACCTATCTTCCACATCCTTTATGTCATCATAGAGCGCCTGCATCTTATCATCGTAGGCACTAATATCTTCACAAGCAATATCTGCTGTATAAAAGGTGTCAGCATTTCCTCCAAATTTTTCCATTTTAAAGCCTGGCCATGCCCCATGGGTTACGCCATGGGACTGAATCACGAGGGTTTTACCATTGTTAATCAGCTCACAGGCTGTCC